>Ga0074195_1000793_pt1 | contig 54218 bp, 56 predicted proteins | sample EPASupsiteHSE623_FD_64525 | JGI IMG/M metagenome (GOLD analysis project Ga0074195, IMG submission 64525) | Bioremediated contaminated groundwater from EPA Superfund site, New Mexico - Sample HSE6-23 | ecosystem: Environmental > Aquatic > Deep subsurface > Groundwater > Contaminated ...
GTAAGGAGGGCAGCCCGGGAGTTTTTGGAGATTTTGCGGACCATTCCCTGTTCTTTAAAATAATCCAGCTGGTATTCCTCTTCGAGCATCAATTGCACATCCATGGAGCAGAGATTATGAAATTCCTGTAAGATAGCAAACCAATTACCTCATGTGGCGCGGAAAGCATCATTCCGGGAGCAGTAATTTTAGAATCCGGGCAGGATCATGCTATAGATCCTCGGTAATGGCTTTCTGATATCCATCTATGATTCTGACCGTAAAGGCAAAAGGATTTCCGATGAAGAACGGCGGGTTCCTTTTTCCTCCTCGCTAAAAACCTGTCCATGATGTGTATGCCGGAGATGACCGCAACACTAATGTCATAGACCGCTTAGTCTTTTGTATGGAGGCTCAGGCTGAGAAACATTTCGATAAAGGTGCAGATTTTGCCAAACTCGGGGATCTTGAGAAGGCGATTGCCTTGTTTGATAAGGCACTTGTGCTTGAACCCGAAAACGACATGGTCTGGGTTCTTAGGGGATCCATGTTGAATGAACTCTGCCGGTACTCAGATGCCCTCACTTCATATGATAAAGCGCTTGCCATCCGTCCGGACTATGACGTGGCGTGGTATAACCGGGGCACGACATTGCGTAAACTCGGACGGTTTACCGAAGCGGTTACCTCTTTTGACAAAGCGCTGGCGATCAATCCTGCATATCCCAGTGCAAAAAAGGACCGGGAAAAGACGCTTCAGGAGCGGGATAATCCCCCGGGCCGATGAAGAGCGATGAGGGAATTTTTCTCTGCCGTCACCTGAGTTGATCAACGTACCAGGCATCGACAGGAGTGAACTGGCCGGTCGGGAGTGCGATCTGCACCGCGAGCAGGTGCCAGCAGGTCCTGCCACGGTACAGGAAATCGCGGCAGGTGCAGAAATCCTCGTCCACGACATACTCCGCGGTCCTTCCTTCAACAACAAAAAAATCCTGGTACTGCTTGATCTTGCCGGCATCGATGGCTGCAAGGGCTTTTTTGCCCCGGGCTCCAAAGGCTGCTTCGATCTCTGCACGGAGGTCTGCGTCCAGGACGTGTTTCTCCTTAATCCGTTGCCAGAGATCGTTCATAGGATAGAACGGAGTCGGGGTGGATCATCGATATACTGCCAGCCTTTACGGGAAGCCAGGCGGCGCATGGCCGGGGCTTCCAGTGCATAATGGGTTGCTTCGATACAGGGCAGGGGTGAGGAACGGGCAACAGAGTGTTTCAGCTCCGCAGAAAGGAAAGCATCGGCCCCCGCTTCTTTTGCTGCGGTAAGGAATGCGGGATCAAATCCGCTGCCGGCAACCATTGCGAGGCGGGACAAGGATGAGAGTTCACCCCAGATCCGGATATTTCCTCCCAGGCGCCGGGCCAGCTCATCTATCGGGATTGTACAGGAACCAATGATACCCGGTGAGAGCGGGACAGGATCTTTTACTGACAGGAGTTCAGCCAGAGCATCGTTCACCCCTTCCGGCGAATGATCGAAATTGGTATGCATGACATAGAGATTCATATCTGCAGCGAGTATCTGGCGCATCAGCGATGCGGTTGGCCCGGTCAGTGCGGTCACCGGTGTCCATAATGGCGTGTGATGAACGACAAGCATATCCGCTCCTGCTTCAACCGCCCTGCTGACTACTGTATCTGTCGCGTCTAACGCACAGCAGATGGTATTGATATCCGGCCGGCCTTCGATAATCAGGCCGATCCTCCCGCAATCGAACTCCTCGGCAAGATCGGGTGGGGCCAGTCGTTCCATCTCGTCAATGAAGGCACGAACATGCATACTGGTGATTGGGCGCCGGGGGTTAAAAATCATATATTACCAATAGTAATATCGATTGTATTAAATATGCATTAAAGCGTATTTCTGGATATGCACAAGTCGATCAGCCAGATCAATGAGCGGATCCGAGATGGCAGTGCGCGGGTGGTTACCGCAGAAGAGATGCCTGCGATCGTTGCCGAACTCGGTGAACAGGGAGCTTTAAAAGAAGTGGATGTGGTCACTACCGGCACCTTTGGCGCCATGTGTTCATCCGGTGCGTTTTTTAATTTCGGCCATGCGGAACCGCCCATCCGCATGGAGCGGATCTGGCTGAATAATGTTGAAGCCTACGGGGGATTGGCGGCAGTTGACACGTATATCGGTGCAACGCAGCAGTCCGATACCCGCGAAGATGAGTATGGCGGTGCGCATGTGCTCGAGGATCTTGTGGCAGGAAAATCCGTAGAACTCCGTGCAAGTTCCCGCGGCACGGACTGTTACCCGCGCCGCACGATCACCACCGAATTACTACTGGAGAATTTAAATCAGGCAACCATGTGCAACCCGCGCAATGCCTACCAGCGCTACAATGCTGCTACGAATACTACCGATCGCACCCTGCACACCTACATGGGAACGCTGCTGCCCGGTTGCGGCAACGTCAATTTCTCAGGAGCGGGCCTGCTCAACCCGCTCTCGAATGATCCGCACTGCCGGCTGATCGGCAGTGGTGTCCCGATCTTTTTATGCGGTGCACAGGGTATGGTAGTTGGCGAGGGTACCCAGCATTCACCGGCGGGAGGGTTTGGAACGCTGATGGTTACCGGTGATTTAAAGCAGATGTCTCCGGACTATATGCGGGCAGCGACCATGACCGGTTACGGGGTTACGCTGTATGTGGGTCTCGGTATACCCCTGCCGGTACTCGATATTGATGTCGTGCGGGCAACTGCCGTGCGTGATGAGGATATCAGCGTTGACATCCTGGATTATGCAGTTCCGAGCCGGAACCGGCCTGTACTCCGGAAAGTCAGCTATGCAGAATTGCGCAGTGGTTCGATTGACCTGAATGGAGAAGAGGTAAAAACATCGTCCCTGTCCAGTTTCCGCCGGGCACGGAAGGTGGCTGCGGAACTGAAAGGATGGGTTGAACAGGGAAAAATGCAGCTGGCTCTTCCCACGCGCCCGATAGATGCCAAAAAAGTATCAAGACCAATGCACCAGAGCACGCTGGGCCCCCGCGTCCTTGACATCATGGACCGGCAGGTCGTCAGTATCCATGAAGATGAAGAGATCAAGACCGCCGCAAAAAAACTGCTCAAGGGCGAGACCAACCATCTCCCGGTGATCAATGCAGCCGGCATACTGGTTGGCATTGTTACCACCTTTGATATTTCCAAAGCAGTGGCAAATCCCGGAAAGGCACACCTCGTCAAGGATATCATGAAGACCAAAGTGATCACGGCAAAACCTGACGAAGCTGTCGATATCGCAGTGCAGAAACTCGAGAAGCATAACATCAGCGCGCTACCGGTTGTTGATGCAGAGAACCATGTGCTGGGTATCCTGACCGCGATGAATCTCGGGAAACTGTTTGGCGGGAGGTGGCTGAAATGAAACTGCTGGTGAATTTCTCGCGCGGAAAAGGTCGGAAACCGATCATTGCGCAGGTTGTCCGGGATACCGGTGTGCTCATCAATGTAGAACGTGCTGTTATTGACTCCTCGGAAGGAGAGGCACTCATCGATGTACCGGATGACCAGTGTCAGCTCGTGCGCGATTCGATGACCAGCATGGGTGCAACCGTACACCTTCTCGAAAACGGTGTGAACCTGAACGAGAGCGAATGCGTTGACTGCGGAGCGTGCATCAGTATCTGTCCCCGCGAAGTCTTCTCGTTCGATCCTGACTGGAAGCTCAGCCTTGATGAGAAACGGTGTGTACTCTGCGGCAAGTGTGTTGATGCCTGCCCGTCCCATGCCCTCACTCTGCCGGTATGATCCGCGAACGTTTCTCGTACCGGCAGACGTTCGCGACAATCCTTGCGGATGAACCGGAACATATCGGGGCTGCAAAAACCGGGATGCTTGCAGCGCGACAGGTGCTGGAAGCGTATATTGCCCGCGATCCTTTTTTCTCCACCACCTTCGATCCCTACACGCCAGACTCGGATGAGCTGATTATCATCCGTATGGCAGATGCAACCCGGACAGCCGGTGTCGGGCCGATGGCGGCAGTTGCCGGCGCGATTGCGTGGGCAGGCATTGAAGCGATGCAGGAAGCCGGTGCGGTATTCGGCGTGATCGACAACGGGGGCGACATCGCGCTCATCAGCGACCGGCCGGTACGGGTTGGCGTGCATGCGGGAGCCGCTGCGCTCTCCAACCGGATTGCCTTTGTTGTACCTCCGCAGGATTCGGTTCTCGGCATCTGCACCTCCTCTGCAACGGTCGGACCCTCTATCTCTTTTGGTGTGGCCGATGCGGTCACGGTATTCTCCCGCAATGTTGCCCTTGCAGATGCGTGGGCCACTGCGGTCTGCAACCAGATCCGTCCGGACAATCAGTCGGTGCTCGACCAATGTAACCCAAATGATGTACGCGGGATATTTGCAATCATGGGAGATCAGCATGTCACCTGGGGAGTGTTGCCCCCCATTGTGAGTGCGGATGTGGATGAACGGTTGATTAGTGCGGGGGACCGGTGAGAGACGATTTTAAACGGCTATTATGCCGGGAATGCACCGGGCCCGGAGTGTTTCTCTCCCGGATACTGTGATCGATTACACGGCAGTCGTGAAAAAAGGTTATCCGGCTTCCAGGAAAACGACATCAGGTAAATCCCTGAAATGCTTATCCCCGGTCACAATAGTATGGCTGCCCTGTTTTGCGGTCGCAAGGATAATCGCATCCGCAATTCCTCCGTGGATCTCTTTATGGCGAAACATTCCTGCCATGGTTGCGATCTCCCGGCTGATGGGAATCAGGGTGCAATAATTCAGCATCTCACAAACCCGATCCTCAACCATAGTCTTTCCCTGGGATGCAAACCGTTGTGACACTTCAGCAATGGTGATGGTTGAAATAATAAGATCGTTTCCCGATTCAATGTAATATTTAGCCGGCGATTCCGGATGGTTCCAGTAATCGATCCATGCCCAGGTATCAAGAAGGTATGCGATAGGGATCATCCCCCTCTCGTTCAAAGTTGCCTTCGCTGGGAAAACGCCCGGCTGATGAGGGCAGGTTCTTCCTCCGCTCCCTAAAGAGGAAACTGATGGCATCATCATAGGTGTCAAGGTGCTCCATTTCCTTGACCTGATCAAGGGTCATTTTTGTCAGCTGGCTGATCTGGATGGTGCTCTTGGGATTTTTTGCCCTCTCCTTCCGGGATTGAACCGGTTTGATGGATGCCCGTTGACGCGGGCTGTCCGGAGCCTGAATCCTGGCAGTTGCCTTTGGCATAATCTGTATGCTATAGTTTGTAGTTTAAAATATTTTTCTTTGGGTGATTTGCTGATGGGATTTGTGCGGGCGTTTTATTTTGTTATTGAGGATAAAAAGATCAAAGCCAGTACTATTCCCGGCCAATCATGAGAATTTTGAGTTTCAATCCTTGTTCTCCTGGATGAATCGCTCGAAGCAAAGAAAATCGATCCTTAAGTGCGAAGTAAGTCCGGTTTCAATCTACATACCCGCGAAGGGTGTGACTGAGCGTAGCAGCTGCATCAGCAACGGAACAGAATTTCTATCCACACACCTGCGAAAGTGTGACCCGCACAACACCACACGTCGGAAAAACCCATCCTTCCCTCGTCCTAACCAAAAACCAGGATCCACCCCCGGAAAAAATGACCTTCACATTCGCATCCCGGCAGCCTTTTCGGGTGCCGGATGGAGTAAATTACGTAGCGAAAATTGCCTCGGTTTAATGGTCTTTGGCGGGCTTTGAGAGGGGGCGTTTCCGCCTTTATTTTGGCAAACAGGGCGTGAAATGAGCGGATTTTCCACAGGAACCGAAACGGAGGGTTTATCGGGGTTTCCCGGGAATGGATTTGTGTAAACGGAGCCTGAAATGGGCATATTTGAGCTCATGATCCGATCCCTTGAAATGTACTTACTGGCGGTAAAGGATTCATGAAGAGGGATATCAATTTTTTACGCACACGATTTTTAAAAAATCCACCCCCGGAAAAAAAGAGTCTCACATTCGCATTCCGGCAGGGTTTCTGGTTCCGGATGGAGTAAATTACGTAGCGAAAAATGCTTCGATTTTAAGGCCCTTGGTGGGCTTTGAGAGTGGGCGTTTCCGCATTTATTTTGGCAAACAGGGCATGAAATGAGCGGATTTTCCACAGGAACCGAAACGGAGGGTTTATCGGGGTTTCCCGGGACAGGAATTGTGTGAACGGAGCCTGGAATGGGCTTATTTGAGCTCAGGGGATGGGCATCCTGAAACCGGAAGTCTCGGATCCGGGACAATTCCGATCCACACACCCGCGAAGGGTATGATCTCGGCGGGTTCTTCGGTAATCTCCTCATCGGCATTTCAATCCACTAAGAGGAAGGTATGTCAGCGGGATCAACTGGTTCGTGCGAACGCGGACAAGCGGTTGATCCGTGCGGGTGACCGGCATGGGGGAATAGAGCGAAAAAAGTCTTATCACATTTTTTTACGGCGTTACACAATATATTTTGATGAAATTTTTCCCTACGCTGATTCCGCGTTTCCCTCACTATTTGGGTGAATGTTGCATTTGGGGAGGTGATTTTGTTATGGAACTAAGGAATTATTGCAAATAAGTAAATCCTTACAGCACCCACGTGTTACGTATGTCCGCATCTGAATGCTCAACAAAAAGAATACCGGTTCGCCCCAGCACGTGGGAGGAACTTTACGAACTCCGTGAGCCGGGACAGACCTTTGACCAGGTCCTCTCAGATATGGTAGCCAGGGAGAAACGCCGCCGGTTATTTGAAGATGCTGATCGGAAAATGCGGGATGGCCACTTTGTGGAGCTTAAATAGTGTCATTCATCACCAGGATTGAGGATGAAGCCCTGGCATTTCTTGACAGTCTCCCGGAAAAAACTCAGCACATTGTAAGGACAAAACTATCTCTCCTTAAAACGGATCCCTGGCCCGGAAAAGGCGGGGATAAAGAAAAGTTTACCTGCCGTGGAAAAAAACCCGTGTATCGTTTGCATATCAGCCACAGTTACACCGCACTGTATCGTATTGAAAATGATATCGTTTTTATTTTTTATCTCGATACTATCGAACGTGCTCATAAAAAATATGGCCGGTTATAAATCAGAAGATTTCAATCCTTGTTCTCTTGGATGAATGGCTTCTGGAAGAGTACCTGGTAGTATGAAGCAGAGGACAAAATCCCTCCCGGACTCCCGCCCGTAATATTCAGTGATCCCACATCCGATCCTCAATCCAAAAGAGCCTGCCAGCGCACTTTTCCGGGTTCAGATTATAGACATTCAAGATAAACAGCGGGGGACCCTCGTAATTTTTCAAATATTTTTAGTATTCTGGTTGCGAATTCCCATGCATTCAACGGGACCCGTACGGGCAAAAAGATACCCGGCACTATACAAAAAAATTATTCCGGAAAACACGGCAGATAACCAGAAATCCATCCGGCTCCGGTCACCGGTATTCCGGGCTCTCCAGAAATGTCCGGCCCTGCCCGTACGCGGATTTACCGGAGAACGTGGCTACTACCTTATCGCCATCGCTGATAACGATGATGGGTTTTCCATCCCGGATGCCAAAAAACATTTCCAGGAGATCTGTTTCTTCGATCATAAGGCCCCCGCGAAGGGCAGATGCCGGTTCAAGGTCGAGCCGTTCCTGTACCAGGATATCCGGTTCAATGCGGAAAAAATAATAAAAAACCTGGTACGCATTCAGCTGATCCGATACTAAAAGTTCGTCCCGCACAGGTTGATCGAGCGCATCTATGCCCCGGGCAAGCAGTGCCATATCATCGTCAGCATCTTCCAGCAGGCGATCCGCAATGGCAACAAGCCGCAAAAACGGGATACCCCCTGCATCTTTCTCACTCATGGGCAGTTATTGGATGCGGACGCATAAAATATCCCGTACCGGTGACCCTGCAATAAGAGATCTGACACAATGCTTATTCTCCATTATGGGGAATGAGTAAAGGTGAAAGATGAGGATATCGACTGGATAATCTACCATATCATTGCCCGGGAACCTTCGGTTATGACAGGAAATCTGGCTGCCGCAAGCGGACTTGATGCAACAACTATCGAGTCCTCACTGGTCCGTCTCCAGCTGGCATTCCTGATCGAACGGACGGAAAGCTCGGTACGGGCGCTCAGCTTCGGTGAATCCCTCATAAAAACCCAGGTAAAGTATTCTGATGATCTCCCGTTTGTTCTGGAAAACGGCGTGATAAAGGAGAAGAAACGATAACATGACAGAACACGAAGTTGCCATCCTCCGCATCGGCCACCGCCCCGAACGCGACCAGCGGGTGACTACGCATGTTGGGCTTACTGCCCGGGCGCTGGGTGCAAAAGGCATGTATCTTGCCGCTGCTGACAAGGGTGTGGTGGAGAGTATCGGGGATGTGGTTGAACGCTGGGGTGGAGAGTTCTTCTGCCAGGATAATGTGAAGTGGCGCACCTGTATCAAGGACTGGAAGGCACAGGGGGGTGTCGTTGTCCACCTCACCATGTACGGCCTCAACCTGCCCGATGTGATCGGAGAAATCAGGCCCCACAACAAGATCCTCGTCATTGTCGGTGCTGAGAAAGTACCCGGAGATATCTACGGCCTTGCGGATTACAATGTAGCCGTTACCGGCCAGCCCCATTCTGAGATTTCTAGCCTGGCGCTCTTTCTCGATAACCTCTTCTTAGGAAAAGAGTTTGCCTGTGAATTTCCTGGCGCACAGATCCAGATTATCCCGACGCGCGTGGGGAAACAGACGGTGGAACGGTGAAAGGCAGGGTACTGGTCGCAGGTTTTGCAACACGCCATGTGGCGCAATCCGCATTCCATGCAGGCTATGAAGTCTGCGCTGTGGATCATTTCTGCGACCAGGACCTTTCCTGGTACACAAAAGACCGGATACGATTCGAAGATCTTGCTGATCTTCCGGATGCGATGGATCAGATGAGCCGCCGACATGCGTTTGATCTGCTTGTGGTCACGTCTGGCGCCGAGGAATTGCCCAGTTCGATTCCACTCTGCGGCACTCCCAGGGAACATGTGGCACGTTTCATGGATAAACTGGATATCCAGCATTTCTTCGAATTGAATAACATACCGGTTCCCCGGCTTCTCAAAGACGATGAATATCCTGCCATGGTCAAACCCAGGCGCGGTGCCGGAGGATGGCGCAATGCAGTTGTCACCACTGCTGCTGAACAAAATGCCTGGGAACTCCTCTACCCGGATGCAGAATATATCCGGCAGGAAATGATTACCGGGATTCCGGCAAGCGTGTGCTGCGTTACGGACGGCACACGGGCACGGGCAATCGCATCAAATGAACAGATCCTCCGTGGCAGTGGCGAATCCTCGTTTGGTTTCTGCGGGTCCGTTACACCGTTCGATCACCCGCTTTCCGGGCAGATGATGGAGATGGCCGGGCAGATTGCAGCCGCGAGTGGCTGCATCGGCACCATAGGCATTGATTTTGTAATCGGCGCTGAGGGGCTGCATGCAATTGAGATAAATCCCCGTTTCCAGGGGACCGTAGATACAGTGGAGCGGGCGCATGGGTGCAATCTTTTCCAGTACCATGTCGATGCATGCGCGGGTTTCCTTCCACCTGTTTCTCCTTCAATAAAACAGGTTGCCGTACGCAGCATCCTGTTTGCTGACAGGAATTGTACTGTAAAAGCCGATCTCAAACACCTGCGATCGTATATTGCAGATATCCCTCACCCGGGTGCAACATTCGAAGCAGGACAGGCGATTGTGAGTGTATATGGCTGGGGAGAGACTCGTGATACAGCATGTGCCTTGCTGGATAAACATATTAGCACCGTTAAACAATACATACGGTGATGGTTCCTGCAAACGACGTGCTTGGTGATCCGGCAGTACGGGCATATCTTCATAGGCTGGTTGGCGATGAAGGGCTCAATCTTCTTGAACGTTTTCCCAAGGAAGGCGAACACAGCGATGAAGATCTTGCTGCAAGTACGGGTATCAACTTAAACACTGTGCGGCACACGCTCTACACCCTGTATGAAAAGCGTCTGGCCGAATATCACCGTATCAAGAATAATGAGACCGGCTGGCTTACTTACCTCTGGCAGCTGCGCCCCGATCATATCTTTGATGCTATCCGCGAGGATATGGGACTCGTGCTGGAAAAACTCTCGCGCCGCGAGAAGTACGAAGAAGAGAATGACTTTTTCATCTGCAAGGATTGCCACCTCATATTTACCTTTCCCCTTGCGATGAACAGTGATTTCAAATGCCCTGCATGTGATCAGCCGATGGGACATTTTGACAATGAGATGCTCTTAAAATCGCTCAAGCATCGCATCGACTCAATCAAAAAGTCGCTCGGCCATGCCTGATCAGACAAGAGAAAACTATGAAAAAATGCTGCGCGATGCCGGGTGCAGCGAAAAAGTCATTGCCCACTGCAGGGCAGTGACAGATTGTGCGTGTGAATACGCACAGCACAATCCCTCGATTGATTTTTCTTTGGTACAGGCAGGTGCCATGCTGCATGATATCGGACGCGGTAGCACCCACACGATCGCACATGCACAGCAGGGGGCAGATCTCCTGCGGGCCAAAGGTTTTTCTGAAAAAGTTGCCCGTATCGTTGAGTGTCATACCGGTGCAGGACTGACTGCTGACGAATGTTCATTGCTGGGTTTGATTCCACGGGATTGCATACCTGCAACCATTGAAGAGAAGATCGTCTGCCATGCTGACAACCTGTGTGCCGGTTCCCGGAGGATGAGTATTGAGCAGAGTATCAGTCAGGCATCTCACCTTCCCCGGAAGGTAAGAGAGAGGATGTACCAGCTTGCAACTGAAGTCGAACTTCTCTGCAAATAAAAAAATTTTCACGGTTTTTCTTTTATTGCCCTGCGGCTTATATGATAACCTGTTTTACCTGCGGCAGTGCCCGGATCTGCTCAATAACGCCCAGAGGCAGGGGTTCTTCAACGATGATCACCAGTTTCGGTTCTTCAGAAAATTGCGGATCTGTGACAAATATCTGCCGTATGGAAAGAAGGTGATCGGAAAGTACGCGTACAGCAGCCCCGACAATCCCGCGCTCATTGGCATTCTTGGGAAGCACGACAATTACGGTAAACCCGAGTGATTCGGCAACCCTGCTCAGGTCCGGAGTCGCCCGCATATTCAGAAAAATATCCCGGAGTAACGGGCGCTCAAGAATGCGTCGAGCTGTTGAATCTACTACCCGACGGTCTGATCCGATCGCTTTTGCGACAGCCGTTGCCGGCATCTCGATACCATTGCAGCTGATCCGGCCATCCTCTGTCACCCCAAAACCGTTTTCAAGAAGGAATCGCACCACCCGGCTCTGTGAAGGCGAATCGGCAAATTCACTGATGATATCAGACCACATACTCACCACTGGGTATGACGCATATAAATATACATCTATGTAAATCCGGAGTCATCAAGGTACATGAAATTTTTTCAAGGCCCGGCCAACCGCAATAATTTGTGATCGCACAAAAACCAATCCAATTCCCCGGTTATTCCGGGCGATCAGACGCTTACCGAACATAACATTCTTTTAGATGGACAACCTCTTTGTTATGGCACAAAAGCGAGGGTAGCCAAGCCAGGTCAAAGGCGCTAGGTTGAGGGCCTAGTCTCGTAGGAGTTCTTGGGTTCGAATCCCATCCCTCGCATGCTGTTTTGAAACTTTTCATTGTTAACCCCGGTTGACGTATCTTCAAAAACGTTATTTTGACAAGATTCATTATTTTATCCAACACAAAAATTGTCATGAAAAAGACCGGGATCACAATAGTCGCCCTTCTTGTTATAACAGCAATTTTTTTATCAGGTTGTACTTCACCATCTTCATCACCTGCGCAACAATCCGCCTCGTCAAAAACGGACACAGTATTTGATCGGCTGCTACTCTCTCCAGAATATCTGCCCCAAGGATTGGTACGGGCAGCTGACGGCCCTATGCAGGCATCGGATATCACCGACACTATGAGAAATTTTGGATGGCAGCGGGGATACCGCGTCCTGTATGCAGATGCAATCCCGCTGACGGACAAATCGAAGGTAATGGAGCAGGCTATCATGATCTTTGATGAGGCAAATGCTTCTGCGATGCTGGAGGAACACAAGAAATCCTTTACTGACATAAAGAGCACTGATATAACTGCACTGCTCCTTCCCGACCCGAATCTGGGAGAGAAAAGTTTTGCTATAAAGGTTACGACTACGAGTACGACGGGCGCAGAAACATACTTCTATGTAATCGGGTTTGTAAAATCCGGTAAATATGAAGTATTCTCATTCGAGGGAACTCCCGCAACATACCCGGCATTTTTGCACCTTGCGGAGCGGGCAGCAGATAAAATACGGTAAGTGTAGCGATTCGGTATATTACTATTTTAAAAAAAACTACCGATAGGGGGATTATTTACCCGTTCTTTTAATTATCTGGGAATTAAAATTGCATGGGTGGGGTAATGAGTTCTTAAGAGTTATACCCGCAACAGAGAAATTACCGTTCAATGAGCCGTATATGTTCATCGGTTTTTTTCGCCAGATCGGCTTGTCCCTGCAATCGTGCAACATCCGACATTGCTTCGAGTACATGCACGGACTCTTCGAGAAATGAGAGAATATCTGCGGGAAATACTTCTATTCCGTACTCGTCCTGCAGGAAAACGGCGATCTGCCGGTGATCGAGCCCGTTCTCGCGGAGCTCAATGACTTTTTTCGAGAACTTTTTTTCCGGGCAGCCGCAGAGGGGGGAATCCTTACAGGTGCAGCGGAGAAAATCGTTAAAAAAAGCAAGGATCTGGTCTCTCACGCCATAGTCAAGTGAATCATAATCCAGGCGCGAACAGAGTGCTTCGAGCATGGTGCCGGAAAATGCAAGCTCAGGAAGGCGATAGCCGGTGAGCCGCTCAATTTTTTTTGCATTCCGGAACCGTGCCCGGTCAGCGATCAATCCTCGTCTCCTGTTGTCTCATCAAAGTTCTTTAACGAAGTCATTGCTTCGCCCATCCGCTCGCACTCGATCAGCCATTCATCAAAAAGCGTGGTCTGTTCAACATCGTCTTTGACATATTTGCTGCAGCAGGTTGCGCCATCGATAACAGCGGCACCGATATTTGATACCGTTTCAAGCGCTTTTTCCATGTCCTTCTCTACTTCAGCCTTGCCTTTCTTGACCAGTGTCTTGATGTCCTTGTCAAAACCCCCGGCAAGATAGAGCCGGCAGGATGCAAAGAGCGCCAGTTTGGGGAGCTGGAGAAGCTCCACAAGCTCACCAAGCTCACCTTCGGGAGCAGGGGACATGACGATTGCCTCGACCTGCGAGAGTTTGTCAACTGCCTCTTCAAAGGTATACCGCTTGTTCTGGTAGAGCTTGATGATCTTTAAGACAGAAACAGTGATGTCGACTGAGAATCCGTCAAGTATCCGGAATCCTTCGGGCAACTCTTCACTCTTGGGGTCAGATTCAAAACTCGCTTCCTTGAGGGATTTTAACCAGTTGTCCCAGCGTTCCTGGTTGTAAAAAATATAAAACAACTTCAGCGGTTCAGCCTCGATTTTCTTACTCGCCTTTTTCGCCATTTCAGTACACTATTCACTCTCCTGATTAAAGGATTTCGTTGTCAGTACTCTTTTTTTAACAACAAATCCCGTAAAAACAGTACTTGAAAATGAAAAAACATCCGCAAAAACAGTCTGTCACCGCCAATGGTTATCTCCCTTGAATATCAATAGTTCATAAGAATATGCAAACCGGCCAAGAAAACTGCAGTTCAAAACGGCTCGTAATGGTACGATACGGCGAGCTGTTTTTAAAAAGCGAACCGGTGAAACACCATTTTATCGGATTGCTCTTACGAAATATCGGAAAAGCACTCGCCGCGTCAGGCTTACGCGGGCATTATGAAACGCCCCGGGGGCGTATCCTGATCTTTGGCGATGAGCCCGAAAAAATAGCCGATATCGTCTCGCGTATTTTTGGGATTGTCGATGTCAGCATCTGCATAAAAACCGGTGGGCATATCGATGATCTCTGCACAGCAGCAATTACCCTGGCAAAAGAACACCTTTCAGCGGGTATGAGTTTTGCCGTCCGGGCAAAACGCCAGCAGAAGACAGGACTTGACAGCCAGGTACTGGGTGCCCGGATAGGTTCTGCAATCTATGAGCAGATTCCCGGCCTGCACGTTGACCTTGATCATCCTGATTACGAGGTCTTTGTCGAAGTGAGGGATTTTGGCGGACTGGTATATGATTCACGGATTACATCCCCCGGAGGATTGCCCTGGGGAACGCAGGGGCGGGCGCTGGTACTTCTCTCCTCGGGGATTGATTCACCAGTAGCATCATGGCTTGCCATGAAACGCGGGTGCGAGATCACCCACATTCATCTTGACGGTGGCCGCTGGGCCGGGAGCGATGTAAAGGCGGCAGCAATCGAAAACCACCGCCGGCTCTCGCGCTGGTGTGCCGGTAATCCGCTCATGATGGTGATTGCAAACAGCGAGCCCCTGTATGACCGTATGCAGGAGCTCCGGATCCCACCGAGATACCGGTGCGTGATCTGCAAGCGGTTCATGCTGCAGGTTGCTTCCCGCCTCATGCAGCACGAAGGTGCTCTGGCAATTATTACGGGTGAAAATCTCGGGCAGGTAGCTTCCCAGACGCTGCCCAACCTTTCTGTTATTTCAGAAGGATTAACCGTACCGGTGCTCCGCCCCCTCATCACGTACGACAAGGAAGAGACCATCACCCTGGCCCGCCGCATAGGCACGTTTGACACGCACCCGGGCGATCTTGCCTGCCGGGCAGTCCCCAAGATGCCCGCAACTGCTGCCGTACTGGAAGCCATACTAGAATGCGAGCAGAAGATGGAGATCACCGCCATTATCGACAAGGCATGTAGGGAACTGAAGTATGTTACAGCACTGAACAGTGAGATCGTTTCAGACTTGTAAGATCCCTGCCTGTCACAACCAACAATTATACTATCGTGCTGCCATCTTTCCTGTACGGGTGCAAATGCCGGAAAAAAACCATGCTGGCTATATTACACTCTATAACTCCGGAGAGCTGGCCGAACGCATCGATCGGGCCTATGATATTTTAAAATCCTGTAGAATCTGCCCGCGCCAATGCCGGGTTAACCGGACCTGCAATGAGAAAGGGTACTGCAGGACCGGGTTTCTTCCCGTCATTGCCAGTTACGGCCCGCATTTTGGTGAAGAGCCCCCGCTTGTCGGGCGGAATGGTTCAGGTACCATCTTTGTTACCCACTGCAACTTAGCCTGCGGGTTCTGCCAGAATTATGCTATCAGCCAGTGTGGCAGGGGGCAAGAGGTTCCTGTTGAGACGCTGGCAGGAATGATGATCCGGCTCCAGACTCAGGGATGCCATAACATCAATATTGTCACACCGTCACATATCGTGCCGCAGCTGCTTTTTTGTCTTAACATCGCCATCGACCGGGGACTTACTATTCCGCTGGTGTATAACAGTGGGGGATACGATTCTGCAGATACGCTCCGGCTCCTTGAAGGCATTGTGGACATCTACATGCCGGATGCAAAATACGCAAGCAATGAAGTGGCACTCGCTCTTTCGGATGCACCATTCTATGTAGATTTTATGAAAACGGCTGTTCAGGAGATGTACCGGCAGGTTGGTGATCTTGTGATAGAAGACGGCGTTGCCAGGAAAGGTCTGATCATCCGGCATCTGGTGCTGCCGGACAACCTGGCAGGCAGTGATCATATCCTTCCATGGATAGCGGAAAATATCTCGCGGGAATCCTACGTCAATATCATGGATCAGTATCATCCTTCCTCGCATGCGTCCAATCCGGATAATAAGCCGTTACCGTCATGTCTTAAGCGGAAGATCACGGCCGATGAATATATGTTTGCCATCAGGAGTGCACAGAATTGCGGACTCCACCGGGGATTTTAAAAAAGTTCAGAGAAGTTTCTCAACACTTTTGATAACGGTTTTCAGCGCCTTGACCCGGGCATATCCTTTGTCATCGGATTCTATGACAACCCACGGGGCATAGGAAGTGTTGGTTCTTGCCAGCATCTCATCAACCGCTTCGTTATACTGGTCCCATTTCTCCCGGTTCCGCCAGTCTTCCTCGGTAATCTTGTATTGTTTGAGCGGATCGTCCTCCCGCTGTTTGAACCGTTTGAGCTGCTCGTCTTTATCTATCTCAAGCCAGAACTTCAGCATCCCCCCGCCACTGCTCTCAATATAATCCTGCTCCATCTCGTTGATCTCCTGGTATGCCCGCTGCCATTCGTGCTCGGAACAGAATCCTTCCACCCGTTCGACAAGCACCCGGCCATACCAGCTGCGATCATAAATGGCAATGTGACCGGCGCTCGGGAAATGCTTGATGAACCTCCTGAGATAGTGGTATTGTTTTTCATTCGGTGTTGGTGCTGCAATCGGAATCACATCATAACCCAAAGGATTCATCTGCCGGGCAATTCTCATGATATTTCCTCCCTTTCCTGCTGCATCCCAGCCCTCATAGGCAATAATGAACGGGATCTTTCTCTTAAAAAGAAGATAATGGAGCTCCAGCATCTCTATCTGGAGATTGTTGAGCATATCCTGGCATTCCTCTTTTGAATGAGGCGATTCTGATGAGGATCTTCGCCGTACGGGATTTTTTGGAGGTTTAACTATGTTTTTGGTTTTACTTTTTCTTGATTGTGCTGCCTGTGCTTCGGCCACTCTCTTTTCAAGAATTTTTACGAGGGTGGAATAGATCTTTAAAATGGTATACTTCCGGTCAGTTGCCTCGATCACATGCCATGGGGCATATGCGGTATCAGTATTTTCAATGAACTCATCGATTACCGGAAGATAGGTGTCATAATGCTGGTGGAAATTCCAGATCTTTGGGGTGACGAGCCATGCTGTCAACGGGTTTCGTTCCCGGACAAGCAGGCGCATCTTCTGATCATCTTTGCTGATATGTAAAAAAAATTTAAAGATTACCGTGCCATTATCTGCCAATTGCCGTTCAAAATTATTGATCGAATTGATCTTATCTTTCATTGTCTTTTTCCAGCCAATGCTTGACAGTTTTTCAGCTAAAGCCCTGCTGTACCAGCTGCGGGCAAAAATGGCGATCCTTCCGTTGGATGGGGTCCGCAGCCAGAATCTCCACATGAATGGGCGTGCCGCTTCTTCATCACTGGGATTGTCGATTGCATGCAGATTGAAACCACGGGGATCGAGCGACTGGATGATCTCGTGGATGGACATGGTGATGCCGGATGCATTCCACCCTTCAAGAACGATGATGACGGGAATATTGAGATCGCGAAGTGTCCGCTGGAGAATACTCAGGCGCTCTTTCAAATCGCCGATTGGCTTTTCAAAGGTTTCATTATCGATAGTCTTAGTCAGATCCAGCTTTTCAAACATCCTGCCCTCTCGCTCACCGGTATTCTGTCACTAAAGTCATCGTATCGGGATAACGAAACATGGGACATCCCGTGTATTAAAACCAACCGGTGAGCCAGACCCGGCAGAGTGCCGGATTAATTAAAAAGGGTGCGGTTCGTTTTATGCCCGCAGATGCAGACCGTTCTCATTTGCGATACCTGTAAACACTTCCGCAAGGTATACTGCCTGCTTCCTGGTCATGCCATACGTGTTGAACTTCCAGACTTTAGTTGCACCGGGGATTACTCCGGTCACCCCTTTCTCCTCAAGTGCACTCGAGAAGAAGAAGCCCCGCTTTTTATGGGATTCTGCGATTTTGTCAAATGAACCGATCGTGTCTGCCCGGGTCAGCGTGTGCTTCCGTGGCATCTCCGAGAGGATCTTCGTTCCTTCAACCGCAAGAAGTCCATCCACAACGATCCGGTTGTTTTCCAGTTCAAAGTCAAAGTGTTTTACCCGTTCCTTTACGTGCGGAAATGATGCCATCATGCCAATAAGGGTGACACCCATCAGCGTGCATCCCATCATCTCGGGTTCTTTTATCCCAAACTTTCGCTGGGTCACATCGCCGATAATCGCCGTTGTGCGGAAGACTTCTGCCGCCCGTTCTGAGGTTGTCGCAAGGATTCCGGACGGTGCAGGGGCTGCCATGCTCTTATGCCCGGAACCGACAACAAAATCCACGCCCATATCCCTGCCATTCACCGGCAGGATACCGACCGTGTAGGCCCCGTTATAGAGCACGGGGATATCGTACTGGTGGCAGACCTTTGCGATTGCTTTTACATCGTGCATATTGCCAAACTGGTAATCAACATGATCGATGAACGCAAGAACCGGAGCTTTGCCGGACTGTTTTTTAACTTCTTCAATCTTCGCTGCGGTTGCATCGGGGGTTATCATGCGCTTATCGTTTGCAGGAATTTCGCAGGCAATCCCCCCTGCTCCTTCAATCGCAAGGAACTCGGTATAATGGGAGAGGGAAGTGAGCAGGACCGGATCACCCTTCTGAACGTACGTGTGGGCGACAGCCTGAAATCCCCGCCGTGCACCGGGCACTGTGCGGACGGCATCCATATTCAGCCAGGCTGCGACATCCTTGTGGAACTCTGCAATCGGGGGCTTGCTGATATAGTCAAGCCGGTTGGGCTTGCGGCAGTTGTCACAGACAGAGTACCCGTCACCGTAAGCGATCACGGCTTTCATTGCATCCCCGGTGAGCCTTCCCCCCGCCTGGATAGGATCGATATTAATTGCGACTTCATCCACCTGTCGCGCTTCGATCCCACTCGCGCATCTCATCTCAGCATCTCCTGTTTCAATGAAGCGACCTGCCGTTCAAGGTTCTCCAAAAGCCGCTGTGCCTGCACCCGCTGTTTGTCATCCAGCTCGTGCTGCGGTGCCGTTTCGCGAAGGATTACCCGGAGATCGGTAAGTGTATAAAGTGCCTGGAACGTCATGTCAACTGCCCGTTTTGACAAAAATTTCACCTTACTAGTATTGGGATTGCCATGAAATAAGTAACCGTATTTAGCCCGGTGCCGGAACGCTGGGTATATCGCATCTCACACGAGAACAAGAGAATGAGGGAGTAACCGTTGGCGTTTACCTGTCAGCAATGCGGAGAATGCTGCAGCTCCATGGGCGAGATTATCGAAATACTTGAAGAGACTGGACCTCAATCATACCGGATCGGATTTTCCGTTACCGGGGAAGAGCGGATCGTTTCGATTGATCCTGATAAACAGGATCTGTTCCGGTTGCAGGAGATCAGAACTGTTCGGCCGATGGCCTGCCCGTTCCTGCGGGAAGGCTGCAACAAAAAATGTGTCTGCTCGGTTCACACATCCCGCCCCGATCTCTGTCGCCAGTATTCCTGCTATCATATCCTCATAATGGATCAACAGGATACACGGATAGGCCGGGTGAGGGAAGCATCCCGGATGTTAACTACGTCTGATGAAGATCTTCGCATACTCTGGAACAGGGAGATTACCGGCGTTTTAATTACGGACGAAAAATGCTGGGAAGAACATGTGGAACAGACACTCACCCATGCAGGATACAGGGTTGTGCGATAACCGGAATAGATTACGTCCGATAACTGACAATCCTGCATTGGAATGATGTAGTTGGAAAAGATATTAAAATGTGTAAAAAAACAATCATCTACACTTTTTTTCTGTCCGATTAAAAGCGGGTATATACGACACATTAATAATTTTTTTATTCGTTGGAACAGACACTCCGATTTCCCGATCAAATAAAAAAATTGACATTTCTTTATGTGCTTGCAGAGGTAATGCTGGAGATGAACGCAAATGATGAGTTATTCCTATCTCTGTAAACATCTCGCCGGTACGCAGCCTACCAAAGGAAACGAATCGGGAATTCCCACGTGTACAAAAAAACATGATACCGGTGATTTCTGTACACCCGATTCTGAAGAAAAATCTGTAGCGGCAAAAATCACGTGCCGGGACGCAGATTTTATAAAAATTCCCGTTATGAGAAAAAAGAGAATGTGATGCAGAAACTTTGATTTTTTTAATTCCTGTCAAATGCGAGTCTGAAATCAATTTCAGAGACCCCGCTTTCTCAACATTTTATCATGTACAATGATCAAAACTTAAGCGTAGATCCGGCTCTGGGAATTAGTGCCGGGGGGTAGGAGTGGAATTTAAAAATAAAGTGTTAATTATCGGGTATGGGGCCGTGTCCAAGTGCACACTCCCCATTCTGCTCCGGCATGTAACCATACCGCTTGAAAATATTACCATTATCGATTTTAAAAATAAAGCGCAGGATCTCAAAGCGTGGACAACGGGAGGTCTCCGGTTTTTTAAGAGAAAAGTTACCCGGGATAACCTTGACCAGATTCTTTCGGAATACCTTGCCGATGGCGGCCTCCTGATAGATCTCGCGTGGAATATTGACTGCTGTGAACTGGTGCAGTGGTGTCATGACCATAACGTCATGTATGTGAATACATCCGTAGAAGCCTGGGATCCCGATGCGGAGAAATTCACAGCCAGCCCGTATGAAAAGACCCTGTATTTCCGTCAGATGAAACTTCACGAACTCACGAAAGACTGGCATGACGGTGCAACCTGTGTGGTGGATCACGGTGCAAATCCTGGCCTCATCTCTCACTTTGCACGACAGGGTCTCTGTGATATTGCGCGCAGAATGATTGCAGATGACATAGCACCGGATCCGGAACGGATGAAGAACCTGATCCTGAAGCAGAATTTTGCCGGGCTTGCCATGGAAACCGGTGTAAAAGTTATCCACTGTTCAGAAAGGGATACCCAGATTTCCCGGTCACCCAAAACCGTAGATGAATTTGTCGGGACCTGGTGCATTGAAGGGCTCAGGGAAGAAGGGACCGCCCCGGCAGAGATCGGCTGGGGAACTCATGAAAAAGATCTTCCGGAAAAAGCCACAATTCCCCCCGTAGGGCCCAAAAACGAGATCCTGCTTGCGAAGATGGGGATCAATACGTGGGTGCGCTCGTGGGTCCCTCACCATGAGATTGTTGGCATGGTCATCCGGCATGGCGAAGCTTTTGGCATATCAGATCGCTGGACCGTCTGGAAAGACGGCAAGGCAATCTATCGGCCAACCGTGCATTACGCGTATCAACCCTGCGATGCAACCATTGCCTCGCTCCATGAACTACGGGGAAGAAATTACGAACTGCAACCTAAGTTGCGGATCTTAAACGACCGGGAGATCATCAGCGGATCGGATACATTAGGTGCGCTCCTGATGGGTCATCCTTATCATTCCTGGTGGACGGGGAGTATCCTTTCGATTGAGGAAGCAAAGACCCTTGCACCCGGGCAGAACGCGACAACGGTCCAGGTCGGCCTAGGCGTCGTGACCGCGGTCATGTGGATGATTGAAAATCCCAGGCGTGGTTTCTGTCTTCCCGATGATCTGCCCCATGAGTTTGTGCTGGACATTGCAAGGCCATATCTTGGCGAATTCTATTCAGGCTCTTCAGACTGGACCCCGTTGAAAAACCGGGCGGTCTACTTCAAGGAAAATCCGGAGAATGACTATGACCGGCAAGATGTCTGGCAATTCAAAAACTTCTTATTTGTGCAATGAATGAATCATGTAATGACAAAAATCGCGGTCGATGCAAAGAAGAAGAGGAAGAAGAAAGGGACTGATGACGGGGTACACCATATCAGCGATGCCCGTAAGGAACTGTTGCAGGATCTCGCCCGTGAGCATGGTACCCCCATTTTCGTTATCGATCACGAAAAACTCCGGGATAATTACCGGGAATTCCGACAGAACCTGCCCAAAGTCCAGGTCTATTTTGCGGTAAAGGCAAATTCTAATCCGGAAATAGTCAGGACGCTCTTTGACATGGGCAGCAGTTTTGATGTTGCATCCATGCCGGAATTTATGATCGTCTATGAAAATATCCGGAAAATGCCTGCCAGGGAGCGCCAGGACTGGATCTGGGATAAGATCATCTATGCAAATACGATAAAACCGATTGAAACGTTAGAAGCGCTTGACAAATACAACCCGCTGGTCACGTTTGACAATATTGAAGAACTCAAAAAACTCCGTCGGCATGCACCACATGCAGGCCTCGTGCTCAGGATACGGGTCCCCAATACCGGTTCTCTCGTGGAACTCTCCTCAAAGTTCGGGGCCCATCCGGGCGAGGCAGTGGACCTGATCATTTCAGCTTTCGATATGGGGCTCGTTGTCGAAGGTCTTAGTTTTCATGTCGGCAGCCAGTGTACAAATTTTGAGAACTATGTCCAGGCCCTGCAGCTGTCCGCAGATATCATAAACGAGGTTGAGACGCGAACCGGCCGGAAAATCAGGATCCTTGATATCGGCGGTGGCTTTCCGGTGAAGTACCACCCTGAGGTCAAATCCTTTAAACTTCTTGCAAAACAACTGACTGCTGAAATAAAACGGTTGTTTCCTAAAGATATGCAGATCCTTGCAGAACCCGGCCGCTTCCTTGTTGCCAATGCCTGCGAAGTCGTGGCAAAAGTTGTCGGCAAGGCATTCCGCGACGGGAAACCCTGTTATTATATCAACGACGGAGTTTACCACACGTATTCCGGCCAGGTCTTTGACCATAGCACTTACCCGGTGCTGTCATTCAAGGAAGGAGAGACGCACATTTCCGCGGTATTCGGCCCTACCTGCGATGCTTTTGATACCATCACGCTCTCCGCAGAGTTGCCTGACCTTGAGATCGGCGATCTGGTCTATTCAGAAAACATCGGGGCTTATTCCCATGCCTCATCCACGTACTTCAATGGGTTCCCCCCGGCAAAAGTTGTGCATATCAACAAGTAATTTATAAACTTCAGTACTCTCTTTTTATGGCGCATTGTTCCGGCAGGCCGGACAGTTCAGGGCATAATCCCGGATGCCTTCATTCCATGGGGTAAACCCGATGCAGACTTTCGGTTTGGTGTCATGAATTTTACAATACACCTTGCCATCCCCGGCTCGCCAGAAGAACGGACAATACGTTAATGTCCGGCCATTTGTATCTGTCCAGTAGTCTATGCGGATAACATGGGGCAGATCATTTTTGGAAATATCCCGGGCTGTGCACTTTTTCCCGTTAGCAAACCGGATCAAAACATGTTGCAGGATATCCTGTCGGTTAGCCTGTATCCAGGGGATGAGATCTTCAATTACCCCCTTCTGTCCCCAACCCCACTTCTCGCAGCACTTACCGCATTGCAGGCAATCCTGAACAGGAGTCATGGGAACAGAACCGGAAATAATTGGTGTATATCTGAATACTAATCAGCCGGATGTTATTGTATCTGTATTTCTATTCTGTATAAAAACGGTAAAGGAAATTACCGGATTAAAAAGGCCATCGTTTATACAGACCTGATGTCTTTTGAATTACAGGATGGGCATGATGGCCGGGAAGTGCAATCCCACGAAAATTCCTCGCCACATTCATTACAGCAGCATTCAGGGCAGCCGGGATCAAAAATATAAATTGCATAGGGTTCACCCTTCATGTTCACACTCATATCTGGAGGTGTATATTGAGGTTGGGAAAAATAAAGCTTGTGAAATATATGTGAAAAAAAAGGTTTTTTCCGTATATCTTGCCTGTAAGATAAATCCGGAATAAGGATTGAAATGATCGATACTAGTTCCTCTGCAAAAAGGTTACATTCCGGTATCATTCGGCACAAGAAGAATGGAATGGTTCTTATTTCCCGGGTCGTTTAAAAATTCCCATGATCATTGAAATTATTCTTGATATGAATCCCCCGGATGGAGGAGTTGTGTCTTTGTCAGATACGCGCTCGGCTTTTTGAGTGACTTCTTTGTTTCCAAAGGATCTGCCAACATCCACCGTGTTACTTCTGGAGGATGTATCCGTGCCGGAGCCAAAAGGTCCGGGCATAGGTGTTTCTGGATTAACAGGTTTGTTGTCGAGCGTTCTGGCCCTTAATGACCAGGGTTCCTGGTCGGCCGGTATTTTTTGTTGCGTAACGTGGGGAGCATTTTTGCCGGTTGATGCATCCATTCCCTGTCCGGTTTTTCCCGCCCGTGTTTCCGGGGAAAGCGGGCGGGAGGAGGAGGTAATTTGAGGAATTTCTTTTGGGAATGATAGCCCAGAGCAAACGGGATTATGGGTACGTTTACCTCCAGGAGATTCAGCCACCACAATCATATCCGGTTCTTTGCCGGGAGGTTGCTCAAAGTCCCCATCTTCAAAAAGAGAAAATGAACTGGCAGGTTCAGGAATTACGTCTGTATCCGGAAGACCTTTTACTGGCGGGTAAATCTCCGGAATTGGGGTGATCTCCGGGGCAGTCACTTGACGCAAAACGCTCACTTCCGGTTCAATACCTTTTCCTGCGGACAGATTCGTCTCGCTCTCAGACATAACGGACAAATCTGCGAGTTCCGGTTGAGCTGCTGGATTGATTCCCGCATCGACCGGGAGTATTTCCTGCACGTTTTCATTCTTTGCAGGTACCGGTACGACACGTTCTTTTTCTTTAATATTACCTGAAACGGATTCCTGCATCTCGCGAGAGTACTTCTCACCTGAAAAGCGTTCTTGTTCTATCCTTCTTTCGATAGAAATGATAACTGCTTCAAGATCCGTGCGGATCTTCTCGTCATCATCCCGGACTAAAGAGAGCTGTACCTTCATATTCTGGAGAAGACTCATATCCACTTCAAGATTTGTCATCAGAGTGGTATATTTGTCAATCCGGTCCTGCGAGATTCCCGCAGATCTCCATACCTCTATATTTGCACGGTTTGCTTTTTGACGTGCGAGCACTTTTTCTATAGATTCGATAAGCTTTTTTGGAGTTACGGGTTTTGATACGAAATCATCGATGCTGATCCGGTGCTCTTCTGCTTCCTCAGCACTGATCTTTTTTGCAGAAAACATGAGAACCGGGATATGCCGGGTAGCAGAGTTTTCCTTGATTCGCACCAGCGTTTCCCAACCGTCCATAGGCTCCATCAGGATATCAAGGATGATAATAGCCGGAGTCTCTTTCTCAAGTATCTCGAGGCATTGCGCTCCGCCATACACTGCAATTATCCGGTACTTTTTTTTTAAGATAGCTGCAAGCCCTTCAACAATGAACGAGCTGTCATCTACGATAAGAATCGTGTCAGTCAAAGATATCTGATTCCATTGCTCGTTTTCCGCAGGTTCTGATTCATAATACCGTCAGTGAACTGGTGCTCATATTTCGGTTATTTCGGCAATTCTTATGTTATCATCATAGTGTATCAACAATCAACTATAGGTATAGGCTAAAATTATTGATAAAATACGATGATGGGGAAATATACATCCAACTTTTAAAATAACCTGTAGGATATTACTATCGTCAATGATTGTACCAGAAATATCGATCTGGAACCGGGCCATTTTTCACTCAAAATCTCTTCCTGACCAAAATAAGAATCCTGCTCTTGTGGGAATTAAAACAAAAATGTATAATAAAACCAAAGACATGATAGGAGTTGGTGAATACCTGTGTCAAATGATACTGCAGACAAGACAATAACTGTGGGAGTTCCCAGCGCGGACAGTTATAAAATCCAGACCGCAGAAGCACTCGAGGAAGCGGCTCGCAAACTGCGGAATGCTGACATTTCAATAAAAGGCGAGGATGTCAGGCATATCCTCACCGATGTTGAATCCCGGGTAAACCAGCTTAAAACCGAAGTAAGCGCCGGGTATGAAAAAATTGAAGCCGATTATCATAAAAAGGTCGAGCCGGTTGAACATATCATCATCGAGCATCCCATTCCAGCGGTCCTGATCGCGGCCGGTATTGGATTTCTGATCGGTGTGTTGATCTTCAAATCCCGCGACTGAACGGGGGATCACATGGACTCATCCGCCGGCATCGATGATCCGTCGATAGAATCAGAATTTGCCAGAACATTCAGGTACATCGATCTCTACTTCCAGCAAAAAACTGACCTGTTCCTGCAGCACTATGTGTTCGAACCGTTTGACTTCCTGTTCAAACGGACCATGTACCTGTCAGTAATTATCACATTACTTGCGGCAGGTACTCTGGCACTCGTACTGGGAATGATCCTTCTCATCTCCGTATTTGTTCCACTCTGGGCAGCTCTCCTCATCACGGGAGCAGTATTATTTGCATTGGGCGGAATTATCGCGTACACTGTCCTATCGAATAAAATTGTTTTAAAGACCCCGACTGCGGAGATGATTACCCATGGAAAGTCATAAGCGAATAACCGAAGAGGATCTTCTCGTGACCGAAGCATTGATCGCAGAGTCCTACGGGCGGTTGAAAAAAAGTGTTATGCAGGCTCCGGCTAAGGCGCTTGGACCCATAACTCAAGCCATCAGCGAGCACCCGCTCGAAGCTGCGGCAACAGCAGTCGGGGGAGGGATCGCCGCGTACGGTATTGCCAGAATAGTCTCTCCGCACAGCAGAGGTAAAGAAAATGGAAAAAAGCACGGCAAAAAAAAGAAGGCAAAGCGCCGTCACGATCCCATGATGGATATCCTGTCGGCACTCATCCCGATGGTCATGCCATACATCACTGCGTATCTCGAGAAATATACCGGGACTCCCCGCCAGAACTCGCACGATAAAACCCCTCCGCAGGAATAGGATTTCCTGAATATAACCGGGAATTTTTTTTACGTTTCTATATCGTGAATTATAAGAATTGTTTTACAAAAAAGGATTTTTTTTAGCAGCAATTAAAAAAATTTGCATTGTAGAAAACCTTTTTTTTACATAATGTATTGCCCCCCTCTTGCGCCCCCAGTCCCCGTTGGGGGACGGGCGCAGTGCGATAGCAAGGTTCAGGTAATACGTCATCATCGCAATGGAGGGTGCATCAGTGGCGGGGGCGAAGCCCCGAGAGCGTCAGAGTTTTCTCAATGATTTCTACAGAGCAAAAAAATTGTCGTTGTAATAGCAGAACATCAGATTTTTGTACAGGGATCTGCGGGTGAATAATATTAACCAGAAGACAAAGTAATGATTATGTTTCCCGCAGCCATGTCGCGGACCGAGCGCATTGTGCTCTTTATCGCACTCATCTTTATCATAATCATTGCCGTAAAGATGACTGCATTCATTGTCACCATTTTTATAATGGCACTCATTCTTGCTCTCCTTGCTTTGCCAGGTCTGTTCTGGTTGAAAAATAAAGGGCTGTCAGATTTTCATGCAGTGCTGATCCTCACTGCTGGTGCAACCCTTGTAGTACTTGGTTTCATTTTCTTAACCATCCTGTCTTTCCATACTCTTCTTGCGGATCTTCCCCTCTACCAGGCAGAGCTCAATCTCCGTCTCCAGGAGATCTCGGCCATCCTCTCATCCATGGGCATCTCCAGTATCACAAACGGAATTCCGACCATCAATCTCAGTGATATCCTGTCCATGGGACTTGTCGGGGCTATGAGTATAGTTGAAGGGATTATGTTCCTTTTCTTTGTCGGGGTAACTACTTTTTTTATGCTGCTCGATGCCCCGAACATATCTGCACGCCTCGAACAGAGATTCGGAAAAGATTCGGAAACAATGCAGCAGTTCTCCCGTATGACTGGTTATATTATTGATTTCATTGTCGTCAGAACTGAAACGAACTTTGTCCATGGATGTCTTTTTGGCAGTTTTTTAGGCATTATGGGAGTCCATGGAGCAATCCTGTGGGGAGTTCTGACTTTTCTTCTTGGATATATCCCCTATTTCGGCCTCGTAATCGCTGCTGTGCCAGCCATCTTTTTTGCCTGGATCCAGTTTGGTATACCGGGCGCAGTCGCCGTAATTGCCGCAGTCTGCGTACTAAACCTGATTGTGGAAAATCCGGTTTATTCCTATCTTGCGGCACGCAAATTTGATATGCCGGCTCTTATTGTCATCGTATCGGTGATCTTCTGGGGCTGGCTGCTGGGTCTCGTGGGCATGCTATTTGCCATTCCGATAACCCTGCTGGTCCTGCTGTTTTTCCAGATGTGCGATGATCTCCGATGGATCAATATCGTTCTTGGTGTCGGTCACCTCTTTGATGAGATAGGGGGTGGAAAAGAGGTAAAAGCGCCCCCTGCTCAAAAAGACTGACAAATTCTTACCCGTTTATTAGTCCATTGCTGATTTTTGCCACCCAACATGCTATACCCAATGAACTCTAATACATATACTATAACAATCGGTTTTGGCAAACAGGAACTTTCCCTCATCCAGGCTATGTTCACACCCAATACTCTGCAAAACCCTTTTTATCCCCATGAATCGAACGCGAGATCAGGTCAATTTCACCCTGAGAGAACACCCATTAAATCCTTAAAACGATGATAAAGAACTCCATAAAACCTGAAATTACCGGAACCCGAAGCGGGTATGTTATCCGGTTCACCTGCCCTGAGTGCTCTACAGAAAATGCCATTGTCAACAAATCCCCGCGAGATCATTATAAAGCAACTCGGGATGCAGCGTGCAAGCAGTGCAAGAAGCGCTCCCGAATCATCACCCCCGACATGCATCACACGGCATATACTTCCGTGTAATTGCTTTTTTTATACACACGTGTGCATGAACCGTGAAATTCAGTTGCCATTTCTGATAACAACGGACCGGATATTTGTATCGCTATGAAAGGAGTAAAAAAGATATTTATGGCGTTAATTTCTTCAGATGAAGATCCAGCACGCCATTTTTCAGAGTGGTCCTCGCCCCGTTTTTTGTAACTGATACGGGTAGCGATATGATATGGTGCAGGGAAAAGGATCGCTGCTCGGATTGGTAGTATCCGTCATACCTCTTTGACTCATCTTCCTGTCGATCGCAGGAAATTTTCAAAGTTGCGGGGTCTATAAGGTTTACAGAGATTACCGTTGTATCAATTCCCGGGATCATATCCACGGTCACCATCACTTCATCGTCATGCTCAGTTACTTCCGCATTCAGGTTATGCGGGTACTGGCACACGATTTCAGTTTGTTCTTCTGCAGGCAACAGCGGGTTATCAGTTGGTTCAAGAGCAAGCTGGAACAGGTAGTCCATGGATGCTTTTAGTTCATCGAGTTCATCATAGATTGATCTGTGAAAACGTCGTACCATTTCTCTACCTCCTCTTTTTTGTTGCCCAGGTGCTGATCCACCTGGTTACATGGACGAGTGTTGTTTATGCCAATATAGGTATCGCTTGCAGCTATGACAGATGGAGCAGATATGGTGAGTTCTCTACGGATTATCGGTGATAAATAAAAAATACGGATTATTAAAAAAGGGGGAGTACTGAACCAGTGTATATGACAGGCAACAGGAAACAGGAACGATTAATCTTCAGAAATGGTGAAATTGCTTCTTATTTCAGGTTTGAAAAAGAAAAATGTCTAAAAAATGGGGATTGGGGATTTAGTTAATAATCCATTAAATCCGGTTGCTGGCTTAAGTTAATAATCTCCGGAGTATTTTCCAGCAGACCCGCAAGGTATTTTCCTGCCCATGGTTCATTTTCATATTCAAAAAAAGGACGGTACAATCCCTGAATGACCGCATTTTCCTTCTCAAACCGCAGCAGGCCGATAGGTGATCCTCCCATCTTGACAAGTGTGTTTAAGTCCTTTAAAGGAAATTTTGCGGAACTGAATACAAACTTCGTCTCATTGGGAAACCCGACCGCAATTGCAGCGAGAAAGGTATTTTTTGCTTCATTGAGCATCTCGTTAACCAAATCAGATGTATTCCTCATAGTTCAACCATCAATGGGTTGCAATTCATCACTTAAATAATTCGTTAAACGCCGGTTTCAATGCCCCACAGTACCCGTGTCAGGACAGAGTTTATCCGATCCTGACAAATCCTTACAATAGTAGGAGAATTATGGAGCGGGACATGAATGAGTTGGATCCTCACTCATCACACTTCTCCCTCTTTTCGCATACCCGCCAGTGGACCTGAACCGATCTTCCTAAAATGAATGAAGGAGAATTCATTTGTATGGATTTGGAGTTCAAAAAGAAATGGGGTATCATGTTCAAGGCATTGATCATCATGCTGATCTTGCTTGTGCCAAGAACATTGATCGACATCTACGGTTATGACACCGTACCTATCAATCCGGTGGTTGGTGCATTCATTACCGGCGCCATCTTCACCATTGCAATCATCTTCACCGGTACCTTTACCGATTTCAAGGAGAGCGAGAAGATTGGAGGAGAACTGGCAGCGTCTTTAAAGGCATTGTATAATGACAGTTGTGTCCTCCCCCTTACCGACGAAGCACCGGCACGGATTTTCCGGGTCCATGTCCGCGACCTCCACCGCACCATAAGTACCTGCTTTAAAGAGAACACATTCAACCTTCCCGATATCAACCGCGAGATGAATAAAATCAATAATGATATCAGGACATTGGCTTACCTCAATGTCGCTCCTCCGTTGATTGCAAAATTGAGAAATGAACTGGGTGCCATCGACCGGATAACCAACCGGGTTGAAGTGATTATCCGGACGGATTTCATTCCCGCTGCCTATGCCCTTGCCGAAGTTGCAACTGCGGGTGTGATCCTTCTTTTGTTATTTGTGAAAATTGATCCCCTGTTAGAAGGAACGATCATCTTTGGCGTCATCAGCAGTATGTTGATTGGTCTCCTGCTTCTTATCCGGGATATGGACAACCCGTTTGAAATCGGGGCCCATACCTATGCGGATGTAGATCTTGAGACGCTTGTCTATCTGGATACCTACTTTGATGAACAGGACACTGAAATGGAAAAAAACCTCAGGGGAAATTCATAGATCATAAAGAAATATACCGGCAGGTTAGATTTTCTATTTTTTCCCCCGAAATGAATAATCAGTATCAGCCTTGCACTTAAAACGGGGGAGTATTGTTTTCATGCATGATCAAATCCAAAAAGGTGACCCCATCCTGCCATTCTTAAGGGCTTGTATTGCTGAACAGTATGCAAATTTTTCAAATGGGACAAATACATAAATAGCGTTGATTCACATTCACCTTTGATCAAATAATCTTCCGGGGATTACATGATTTCAGTGCTCTATGTTGACGATGAACCAGACCTCTTGGATATTGGAAAAATTTTCCTAGAACAATCCGGGGAATTTTCCGTCACCACACTGACATCTGCCCCGGAAGGACTGGCACTCTTACAACGCGAAACATTTGATGTGATCATCTCTGATTACCAGATGCCTGAAATGGATGGAATTTTGTTTTTACAAGAAGTCCGAGCCCGCATGGCCGATCTCCCGTTCATTCTCTTCACCGGACGAGGAAGGGAAGAGATTGTAATCCAGGCAATTAATAACGGGGTTGATTTCTATATGCAAAAAGGCGGGGATCCCAAAAGCCAGTTTGCTGAACTGGCGCATAAAATAAGGCACTCCATCCGTAGCAGGAAAGCAGAGCGATCCCTCAATGCACGAATCACCTTAATCCAGAGTATCGCAGAGATCTCAACCAAATTCATCTATGTCCCTTCCGGTGCGATGGATGATCTGATCCTTCATGCGTTAAAAGAAGTCGGCAAGCTCTGTTCTGCAGATCGCAGTTACATCATCCAGTGGGATAGTCCGGCACAGGCTTCAGCATCAATGACCCATGAATGGAATAATCAGGGAATACTTCCTGAAAAAGTGAATAGTCAGCATCTCTCTTTGCAGGAGATTCGCTGGTTCATGGACCCGTTAAGCCAGAAAAAAATTGTTCATATTCCCCGACTGAAGGATATACCGGATATTCCTGCATTGGGAAAAGAGCGGCTTTTACGGCAGAAGGAACAGACTCTCATCCATGTGCCCCTTTTTACGGAAGATACCTTTATCGGGCTGCTGGGACTGTCATCGATACAAAAAGAAGCTGTGTGGACCGAAGAGGATATTGATATTTTAAAAATTTTTTCTGAAGTTATTACCAATGCTCTCGTTCGCCGCAGGGCAGAAAATGAACTCCGTCAATCTGAGATCCTGTACCGGACAATTTTTGAAAATAATGGAAATCCCGTAGTGATTGTTGAGGAAGATACTACAATCTCTCTCGTCAATCAAAAATTTGAGAAATTAATAGGATTCAGCAGGAAAGAAATAGAAGACAAAAAAAGCTGGACTGACTTTGTGGCAAATCCAGAAGATCTCAAGAGGATGAACGAGTACCACCGCCTGCGAAGGATCAACCCGGAACTGGCGCCACCCGTGTATGAGAGCCGGTTAAAAGATCGCGAGGGGATCGTCAGGGATGTCATTATTTCAGTTACAATGATTCCGGGGACGCAGCAGAGTCTCCTTGCTGTAGTGGATATCACTGATCGCAAAGAGGCAGAGCGGGCAGTTAAGGAATCTGAAAACCTGTATCGCACGGTCTTTGAATCCACCGGCAACGCATCGATTATCATTGCCGAAGATACCACGATTATTCAGGCAAATTCCGTCTGGGCATCGTTAACCGGGCTTCCCCGACAGGAACAAACCGGCAGGAGCTGGACGGAGTTCATTCATCCGGATGATGTGGATCTGATGAAAAAACATCATTATCAGAGAAGAATTGATCCGACCCAGCCTCCAAAAAAATACGAAGCCCGGTTAATCGATGTCAACCACACCGTTCATGATTGTATCATCCATGTAGACCTTATCCCCGGTACAACTACCAGTATTGCATCCATTGTGGACATTACTGACCGCAAACGGGCAGAACTGGCGATCAGGGAATCAGAAAATTTTTACCGGACCCTCTTTGAAACAACCGGGGCAGCCACCATCATCATCGAAAAAGACACAACCATCTCCCTTGCCAACTCGGGATTTGCCCGGTTATCAGGATATTCCAAAGAAGAACTGGAGGGAAAGCGGAGCTGGACTGACTTTGTGGTGAAAGAAGATCTCGAGCGGATGAAAAAGTACCATTATGACCGGCGCAATGATCCCCTCTCCGCACCGGGAATCTACGACTTCAGGTTTATCGACCGGTATGGCACGATCAAATATTGTTTCAATAATGTCGCAGTGATACCCGGAACAACAAAAAGTGTTGCATCAGTTGTCGACATCAATGACCGTGTTATGGCCGAACAGGATCTGCTCAAAAAGAACGAAGAGCTCAATGCAGCCTATGAAGAACTGACCGTCACGGAAGAAGAGTTGCGCCAGAATCTTGCTGAGATCAGTAAAACTGATCAGAGATAAAAAAAATGTGGGGGTGTATGAGGCCCCGTTGTTCTATAAGAATTATTGAATCAGTGTAATGAAAGCAATCACCACGACTGTTATAAAAAAACAGGGTGAATACTTTAAAAGTGACAACCGGATCCGGGCGCGACAGGTAAAAAAAACTATGTGAATAGCAGTATATGCATCAAACCCCTTTTATCACCATCAGGGTGATGTCATCGAACTGGGGCACATCACCGGTGAACTGTTGTACCGCTTCAAGGATATCTGCCAGGATTTCACGCGCAGGCAACCGGGCGCTCTTTTTTATAATGGTATACAATCTCTCTTCACCAAACATCTCTTCCCGTGCATTGATCGATTCGGTAATACCATCGGTATACATGACAATGATATCGTCCGGTCCAATATCGATAGTCCGGGAAAAATATTCACGGTGCTCAACAGCACCCAGCACAATTCCCGTGGGCATGAGTTCTTCTAAGGATCCATCCTTGTTCCTGAATACCACCGGGGGATTATGCCCTGCATTGACGTAGGTCAGGGTCCGGTTTTTTTCAGAAAGCGTGCCATAAAAGAGGGTGACAAACATCCCGGCCTTGGAATCCTGCGCAATGACATTATTTGCATCAAAGATAGCCCGGGCCGGGTCGCGGTGCCAGAGAGCATTCACTCTTACCACAATCCGGGATAATGCCATGAACAGCGCAGCCGGTACTCCTTTTCCGGATACATCTGCAATAATGATCCCGAGGGTTCCTTTTTCCAGCGGGATGATCTCAAACGGTATCACATCAAAGAAATCACCGCCCACCTCCTTTGCCATCACACTTTTTGCAGCGATATCAAAACCGGTGATCTGGGGGATAACTTCGGGAAGGAAACTCTGCTGGATCTCTGCTGCGATCTGGAGCTCGGCTTTCGAACGGGCAAGGCGTCCTTCCATCTCACGTCGTTCAGTAATATCACGGATTGTTTCAATAGCCCCGGTAATATTACCCTGGGGATCATAAAGCGGGCTTGCCTTGGCCCAGAAAAAACGTCCCGATTCTCCCAGTTTTGGGATGAATGTGTCCACCACAAGTGTATCACCTTCCCGCTGCACATGCGTATACAGGTTCTCTACATCAGCTTCGGGCATGAGAATCAGATTGGCCAGCATGGGTTTTTTCTCACCATAAAACGGGAGGGCATATTCATAATCCCCCTTTCCCATCATGGATTGGGCAGACACTCCTGTCAGCTCTTCCATGGCCCGGTTCCATGTTATGACAATGCCCTCACGGTTGATGACAAACGTGGCATCCGGTAAAAAACTGATGATCTCTTCAAGACTCTGCCGGGAGCGGGTGATTTCCTGCTCTGCCCGTTTCCGGTCGGTAATATCCCGGATCGTTTCGATTGCGCCGGAGATATTACCTTGCGGGTCAAACAGCGGGCTTGCTTTTGCCCAGAAATATACACCCCCGGGACGGAATTTCGGGATGAAAATATCCACGACTAACGTATCACCGATCTTCTCAACCGTGTCATATCGTTTCTCGATCTCCACTTCCGGCATGAAGATGAGGTTTGCCAGCATAGGTTTGCGCTCGCCATAAAACGGGAGTGCATACTCGTAATCCCCCTTCCCAATCATGGATTGTGCAGGTACATCGGTCATCATTTCCATGGCCCGGTTCCATGCAATCACTTTCCCTTCGCAATCGATCACAAATGTTGCATCCGGTAAAAAGTCGATAATCTCAGCCATTCTCTGGTGGGTTCTCTCCATCTCCTGCTCTGCCCGTTTCCGGTCAGAGATATCCCGGATCGTTTCGATTGCGCCGGATATATTGCCCTGCGGATCAAACAGCGGGCTTGCTTTTGCCCAGAAATATACACCCCCGGGACGGAATGTCGGGATAAAAATATCTACGACTAACGTATCACCGATCTTCTCAACCGTGTCATACCGTTGCTCGATCTCCACTTCCGGCATGAAGATGAGATTAGCCAGCATAGGTTTGCGCTCTCCATAAAACGGGAGTGCATATTCGTAATCCGCTTTCCCAATCATGGATTGTGCAGGTACTCCGGTCATGACTTCCATAGCCCGGTTCCATGCAATCACTTTCCCATCGCCATCGATCACAAACGTGGCATCCGGTAAAAAGTCGATGATCTCTCCCTGAATTGTTCCTTCCCGTGATCCCATTACCCTGCTCCTGTGCAAGAATTGACCGTTATCGGGTATGAACATTCTTCCCGTAGGTACCCTGATGGATGAATCTCCAAATTGCGAAAAATGAGAAATAATCTTTGGTGATTCATCATTTGGTGCCACCAACCTTTAATGTCAGATATCAATTCAACAAATAGTTAACATTTTGTTGTCTGTTGTAAGCCTATTTTGATAATACCATACCCCCCTCTTGCGCCACCAGTCCCCCGAGGGGGACGGGGCGCATTGTGATTGGACGAGGTGGGTTACAGGTAATACGTTGTTATCGCAATCCGGGGGATGCCACAGTGGCGGGGGCGAAGGTGGAACCAAAGCCACGAAGAACGTCTGATAAGTTTTCTCATGGAGATGGCTTCTTAAAAAAACCGAAACAAAATCTTAATTGGTGGCTCTAATTAACGAATCACCTAATCTTTTTTAATGTGGTAAAGAATTACCGGTATTTACCATCATTCAACCCGGGTGAAAAAACCGTATCGTAAGACAGATTTTTCCTTTCAGAAAAATCTAAAATAGCTGGATTTTTATCGTCGAGAGAACAGGGATCATCATATTTAGGAAAATTATCAGATATTCCGAACCATCAGGGAAATTTCTCCTTCCAGCTCATCGAAGAACGCGATGCCCCGGAAAAGGAAATCTGCATAGGTAAGAGAACCGGCGTTTTCAAATCCACAGTTCTCAAACGAATGGCGGGATACCGGCCCGGTACAGTCCGCAACGATTGTCCGGTATCCCCGTTCCCGGGCAAAATCAAGTACCCGTTGGATAAGAACAGCAGATACCGACTTCCCCCTCGCTTTCCGGCACACGCCCAGCTGGTAGACATGCAGGATTTGGCCCGGTTCTACGATTCCGATGTTAAGATACTGTGCTTCCAGTGTTTCGATAAGCTGGATCGTTGCATCAAAGTGGGAGAGAAATGCGCTCATTTCAGGTCCGAGTGCTTCCAGATTCGTAGTGAGATCCGTGCAGAAAATGAACCCAATCGTCTTTCCGGATGTATTATCCCGGGCAATGAAACTCAAACCGCTGGTTGCGCAATACTGTACATAGCGCCGGGCAAAGGGTAAAAATTCCTCCAGTACTACCCCATGCCATCGGGTAGTGGGTTCGTCCGCAGTAAAAACCTCCGCATAAAGACGGGCGGTTATATCAACCATATCCGATGTCAGGGGCAGGCATTGACAGACCGGAAAAAAATGCTCCTGTTGCCGATGAGGACCTATACGTTCTTTCCGGTAATTATCCATGTATATGCATAATGTGTACTGATCCTTTGCAAATCTTTTTGCTCTGTAAAATTCATTTAGAAAACTCTGATCGCTCTCGGGAGCTTCGCCCCCGCCACTGGGGCACCCCCCATTGCGATGACGATGTATTACCTGTAACCTTACTCGGGCTATCGCACTGCGCCCGTCCCCCAACGGGGGACTGGTGGCGCAAGAGGGGGGCAATATATTATAAAAAAAGGTTTTCTACAGAGCAAATCTTTTTGTTTTTAATCGAGGGTTGATATTGGTCATCATCTGAATATTGTCCGGTATTGGACGGAAATAGTATCGGAGCTTCCCACAACTGGGAGAGGGGGGCAATAGTCATCACCAACCTGTCAGTCAATATGTTAATGTGTCTGTGTTTAGAATAGTAATCACGGGGAAGGGAAATGGGAGTCTACCGGTACGAGAACAAATATGCGGCACCGACAAAAGAACAACGCGAGCGGTATATGACCGGAGAACGCGAAGAGCACACCTTTGGCCCGGAAGGAAAGATCCTGTTGATCGCGTATGACGAAGCTGTTTACATAAAAGACGATATCGATGAAGTCCGCATTCTCTTTACGGGAATAAAGGATAAACAGAAAGCGTACGATGAGGTGCGGAGACTCATCGAGCATCACCAGCAGAAAAACGAGGAAGAATCACCGTTTACCCCAGCATCAGAATACTGATACTGCTTTCAGATTATTCAATATGAGAGTGCCGAAGATGAACGACACAAAGATGAGAACTACCCGGAAGTAATGAATAATTGCGTGCGATATCCGGAACATTTTTTTCATAACGAAGACGATGAACGCATCTGATTCCTCGGAACGGCCCTTCTCAGCAAGGCACGAGTCTGCCGGAACAAAAGATAATTAGCAGAAAAGATTCGGATGATAACAGGTAATCCGGGCTCTTAATAATGCGTAAATACCCGGAATGCATAGTGATTACGTCTATTATGATAACAATGAAACATCTCATAAATGCACTCCTGCTGGGTACACTTGTATCGTTTCTTGTATTTTCCGGTTGTACCTCTGCAGGGAGATATACGGGCACCTATACCTGTGTCGATGATCCATCAAGTGTTATCATACTGAATCCAGATGGAACCGTAAAATTCTCAAATGGGGCGGGAAATTTCACGGGGACCTATTCCCTTGAAAATACAAACCTCAAAATCTGCGCCAATAACAATGAAGGATCCAATGCTTGTGTATTGACCCAGATTGGAGCAAATGGATCTTTTCCCATGGGTTTTACCACGTACCGAAAATAATCAATTTTACCTGTTTTTTTATCAGTCGTGAATTTAGCCGGAACGGATCCGGTTATCAACAAATATTCAGGAATTTTAAAGGATTTTTTCACATCAGAATTGAAAAAGATCTGCCGTTTTATTTGAGGCAACACGTTCTGCCGGAACCGAACTGCAAAACATTATCCAGCTGCCGGATGAATAGTGGATGGGAACTCAATGGATTGCCAAATTACCGATGATGAACCCTGTGAGCAGTGCGGACTCTGCTGCCGGATTTTCGGTCCCGGTATTACACCGACAGTACCGAATGTATATATCTGGATGGAGCAGGGGCGAACTGATATCCTGCGCTGGTTTATCGCATATATGGAGAAAAGCACGCCGGTAAACTGTGCCGACCTTGTGGCCGAAGACCTTGGGACAATAGTCTCAATAGAAATGCGCAATCCCGACACCGGTGAGTATGTCACCGTCTGTCCTTTCCTGCGTCGCGTAGCAAAAGAGCGATATCTCTGCGGCATCCATCTGGTGAAACCCGACATGTGCTGTACCTATCAGCCCTGGATCTGGGGTGAGACATACTTCAACCGGTGCAGGGGTCTGGCTAAATCCAGCCATAATGGCAGATGGCAGATCTGATCCAGCAGCATACCCCTTCTCGTTTTTTATCATTCCAAAAAATTGTTGGCCAGGATTTTTTACCGACTTCATTATACAACACATTACGATAGTCCTCATATGATTCATGACTCTAAAAAACAGGAAAGTCAATGGGATGCTTTTCGTGGGTTGAAACCTTCCAAAACAAGAGAAAGAATCACCCTACGGGCCGCGATTAATAGAATTAGCGGATAACGGAAAATAGCAGTTTCAACAGACCCGTAATTGATAAAAAATAATCGGCAGAATGTTAAAAAACTTGCATTATAGAAAACCTTTTTTTCATGTAATATATTGCCCCCCTCTTGCGCCACCAGTCCCCCGTTGGGGGACGGGCGCAGTGCGATAGCCCGAGTAAGGTTACAGGTAATACGTTGTCATCGCAAAAGGGGGTGCCCCAGTGGTGGGGGCGAAGCCCCCGAGAGTTATTCATGGCCCTTTAGGCCACAGGCGGCCATGGATATAAGATATCCATAATAGCGTCAGATTTTTCTAAATAATTTTTACAGAGCAAAAAACTGTTTTCTCTAGGGGGAAGGACTAACCTGAATTGCTACCCCATCAAATTCAGCAATTATACGTTCACCTTCATAGACCATCACACAGAATGTGGAGTACCTGCCATTATCTGCGACTCGTTTTGCAATTGCAACAAGAGTACCTGTTGCAGGTGCGATATACTGGATGTGCACAGACACGGCAACCCGGTCAACATTTCCGCAGTTTGCGGCAATACCAAATGCCTGATCAGCAATCGCAAATATTGCGCCCCCGTGCGCCACATCATGCGGGTTTAAGATTTGGCAGCAATCCATCACAACACGGGCATAACCATCATGAGCTTCAGTAACAGTCATGTTGAGTAACTGTGCAAAAGGGCTGTTGTTGAATGCGGTGATCCGCCGCATTTCATGCTCTTTTTTTATATCAGGGGGATCTGCTGTTGGCATACCATAACCTTACGAAAAGTGAGAAGAAAAAAATCATTTGTACTTTTTCTGGGAATAAGAATATTTTTCGGATTCTCCGCCTTTGGATACGATATAAACCCATTCGTAAAGGGATTGGATGGTGCCGAATTTCTGGTATCTCCGCATGGAAAAGCCCACCTTGAGCCGGTTGTCAAAAAGGATCTTTCCCTCATCTTTCATCCGCATCGCGATCTCCAGGTCATCACCTGCATCAATGCAGCGGTACATGCCCGCTTTGATGAAAGCATCTTTTCGAAATGCGGTGTTGCACCCAAGTGTATAGTAAAAGGTTTTGCTATAGTAGCCGATACGGGCAAAAGTATTGGCAAGCAGGAGCGAGAAGCCGTTTCCTATGCCTTCTTCAATGGGATACACCGGACCAAAGACCTGCACAACATTAGGATCCTTGAAATCCTCTGCAAGGTTTTTGATCCAGTGCGGAGGAAGTATGCAATCTGCATCCGTTGTCGCGACAATATCACCTTTCGCTTCCCTGACCCCGTCATTGCGGGCTCCCCCCACTTTTTTACTGGTCTGGGTGAATACCCTGTCGGCATACTTTTTTGCAATCTCACAGGTTGTATCTTTTGAACCACCATCAACAACAATGATCTCGTAATCGGTTCTCGGGATATCCTGGTGCGACAGCGAGACGAGGCACTGGGCGATATTCTCCTCTTCGTTAAACGTGGGAATGATGACTGATATCATTGAAGGGAAAAACTCCTGTACCATTTTCACGTTTACGGATAATAAGCGTGATCTAAAAAAAGGATCAGGAATCCCGTTGCCGGGCAACAAAATCCATAACACTGCGGAGGCAGCCGTCCATATTGAGATATTCAAATTGTGAGAACCTGCCGACTAAGGGAATACCTATCGATGTGCAATAGTCCTTTACGATGGCAATATTTTTCTGGTACTCCAGATCGTAGACCACGTAAGCATATGGCTGGCGTTCTACCGAGGTATAGACAATCTGTTCTTTTTTCAGGATGTGCATTGCCTCTAATGTCTTTATTACCGGGGCAATGATCTCTTCATCATTCATGCGGGACACTTCATCGCCCGGCAGGTGCGTGATCTCGGCAAGCACCGATCCGCAGCCTTCAGGAGCTGCATGGGCACTGTAATTGGACGGGAACGAGATGCGGTTGGTCATGCCCAGTGCGATCTCCGGAATATAGAGCCAGGATATATCCGGTACTGCTCCCCGTATCCCAATATTCACACAGACAAGTGCATTGTACCTGAGGGAAGTACACGCCACTTTTACCTTTGCTGGGACGCTGTTGAGGGCAGAAAAAAGATTCTGTACGGGTATTGTAGATATGCACTGATCTGCTACAATGACGTCACGGCCATTACTGATCTCGAAATGCCCGGCTTTTTTCCGCACCGATGTAACGCAGAACCCGGTTCGTATGCGATCCCGAATCGGCTCAGCGATAGCACTGACAAGTGCTTCAATACCTCCATCCAGCGGATAGGAAAAAACCGACTGGTGGGTATAACCTTCTGTTGAAATGCCGATGGCTGATTTTATTACATCCTCGACAGGGGGGCGGGGAATACGCCCGTCCACCCAGTGCAGGGACATCTTCTCTGTGGGAAACTTCCAGATCTTTTCATTGTATGGGATCATATAACATTCGGCAATCCCTTTTCCAAACGTATAGTAAATCCATTCCCGGAAATTCCCTGGTGCCGGTAATTCGCCTTTTTCAACAGCAACATGGGTTTTTACAAACTCATTGATGCAGAAGAACCGGTCATCCTGCGGAAGGTCAGAAAGGCCATTCTCAAACGGGTATTTAACGTACTGGTCTTTATAAAAAATCTTGGTATTGCGATTATTGCGTTGTTCGTTTCCGGCAATCATCCGACGCATGAACGCGAGCACTTCAGCGTCCCGCGAGAAAATGATATGCGACCCGCCAATATCGAACGTGAATCCCTGTTCGTTTTTTGAACGGCAGAGCCCGCCATACACAGGTTCCGCTTCAAGGACAACCACATCGTTGCCTTTCTCATGCAGGAGGCGGGCAAGTGCGAGTCCTGAAAGTCCGCCGCCAAGAATTGCTATTGTCACTTCACATACGTTAGCAGCCGGAATTTATATTATTGAGTGTAAAAACGGGAAAATTTCGTACCGGTCCACTTATCTTCTGCATCAAGATTATTTGGGTACTATCATGGGTGTTGCAGGTGAATCACACCGGCCGTTATAACAAATAAGCCCTATCTGACAGGAATTCCCACAGGAGCCACAATGCCGGGGATTGGTCATCAGATTGAAACAACCGTCAGGACAACTCGTCTGTCCTGCAGAACAGGTGACAACACAATTGCCGTTCAGACAGTAATTTCCCGCAGAGCAGGTATTTCCGCAGGATCCGCAGTTGCTGCTGTTGGTCAGCAGATCGATGCATGTATTATTGCAGGCGAATCTGTCCGATGGGCAGAAGACGGCTTTTGTAACCTGTGACGTGGTCTTGCCGGGAGTGATGAGTGTCGTGGGTATAAGCGTGGTGATTACGAGAAGCGGTTCTGTAGTGGGCAACGGTGTCGGTTCTTCTGTTTCGATAATTACATAGGACCCGCCCTGAGTGCTCCCGTTTGCGGTGGCAGGTGTTGATAATGAGGTTGCGGGCGTTCCGCCAGAAGGGTGGGATGGGGAGGATGTGACAAGGGGATAGCCAATGAAGATGACAAGAAGGACAATAACAACCACTCCCGCAATGGCGACCAGGCTGTTTGTCGATTTTATGTTAAAGGGGTTGGTCCGGGAGAGGGACTGGCCCGACCGAGCTGGTTGCTGGGATGTAATTGCGTTGGTGTCGGTAAGATCCGGCTGGAGGGATGCACCACAGCGGGTACAGAATTTATTATCGGGCATCACAGCATTGCCGCACTGGGGACAGAATCGCAAATAAATCACCGGTAATGTATGTTTGATACTTTCCCGGGAAGGGGAAAAAAGGTTTTCATAAAAATGCCCGTCCGGATATTACGATAATCGTTTAATTATCACCGCATAGATCAAAAACCTGAAAAAAGAATATTATTTGGAAATATACCAGCCGGTCTGGGTCTCGTTGAGCACTTTCTCCGTATTCTTTTTCGTCAGCAGGCTGACGACAATCATCATAACCACGGATATGACAAATGCGTAAGCCGAGAAGTGGAGAGGGATCTTGGCAAATTCTATGCCAAGAGCAACCACCTTGAAGTAATTGAGGAAGCCGAAGATGAGTGCGGCGAGCAGGCCAAACGTCATGCTGGCAAGCGCTCCTTGCCGGGTTGCACCTCTCCAGTACAGGCCGGCGAGCAGCGGGACGGCGAAAGTTGCAAGCATGGTACCTATTCCCATCCAGATCAGGATGGCAAGCATCTCAGGAGGATTGATGGCGATGATCATGGTCGCAAAGGCTGAAACAACAACCACGATCTTGGAGAGGAGCAGGACCGTCTTGTCATCTGCATCCGGCTTGAGCACTTTTTTGTAGATATCCCACGAGAACATTGCACCAATGGTGAGCATCAGCCGGTCGGTGGTGGACATGACTGCTGCAAGAACTATAACAGCAAAGATCGCCCAAAGGGCCAGGATTGGCATGGCGTACTCGATGCCGTACAGAATAACGAAGTCCTGTGCATTCGGTACAGCGGGAAGGGTGAACATACCTTCCTTGACCATCACAAGGCCGGCAAAACCCGCAAATTTCAGGAGGAAGATGACCGCGCCGTAGAGGACAAAAGCGATCAGCGGGGACCACTTGAAGTACTTTACGTCTTTTATCGTCAGCACGTTGTTGATGACATGCGGTGCACAGGCAAGACCGAGGCCCAGCAAGAGTGCAAATGAGATGATATAGGGCGGGGCAAATGCGCCAACCGGGTTCCACGGCATGACGAGATTCGGGTTGACCGTTGCGATGAACTCGTTTACATGGGTAAAACCTCCGGCCTTCCAGATGATGATCGGTGCCATAACAAGAACCCCGACAATGAGGATAATTGCCTGGACAAGTGATGCCCATGCAACTGCATAAAGACCCCCGATTGCGGTATATGCCATGGTAACAACCGTTGCGATAAGGAGAGCCAGCCAGAGGGGGATCTGGAAGAGCCAGATGAGCACAATTGCAATTGCCGTATACTGCCCGACAAGATAGATCAGCGAGACGATAATACCTGCAACTGCACTGATCGTCCGGAGCGCAGTCGGGCTTTCGTACCTATGCGCAAGGTAATCCTGAACCGTTACGTAACCAGCGGTTTTTGCGACATTATGCAGCTTGACCCCGAAGAATATGATACAGATACCAATCGAGAGCGGGACGAAAATCTGCTCCCAGATGGTGGGCCAGCCGGCCTTATACCCAAGGCCGGAGACCCCAAGCAGCGACATACCCGAACAGACCGTGCCGATCATTAAGAGGATGAAGACCCAGAAACCGAGCTGTCGGCCGGCAACAAGGTAATCTTCCGTGTTCTTGATCTTTTTTGATGCCCAGACCCCGATACCGAGCATTGCAAGGAAGTACAGACCGACAACGGCGATAGTGAGAAAGTCCGCTGCCATTTAATCATGTCCCTTGAAGGTTATTCCCCAGTATAACAACAATGCGGCGATGATAAGAACAACGCCCCCGACTACAAAAACCGTGATATCCGGTAATCCAAACATAGTAACCTGCTAAAATCTAGCATGCTAACATATAACACGATCGAAATTGTTCCACGAAATAAGGGCGTAGAAAAAGTTTTTTTATTGCTTTTTTATTATGATTATCCGGACTTAGTTTACTAATGCAGATTCAGAAAAACACTGAAACCTCCCTTGTTTCAGCGACAGGTTGTCAATAAGTAACGGCATAATGCCCTTAATCTGTGAACCGGAATTTACTGAAAGTACTTTTTAATGTGGTGAAATGCCCAAATGTGAATAAAAAAATTTGCTGAATAAAATTATTTTTTCCCGGCGATTGTCATCAGGGCAATCAGCCCAATCGCGCCGATAATTACCATTACTGGCAAGGGAGACTTCGTTGTTGTGGATACTGGTATTGGTGTTGGTATAGTTGTAGCAATTGTCAGAATTGGTTGCTCTGTGATGAACGGTGCTGTTATTGCGGGAGTGGTCGGGAGTTTCTCAACGATATTAAAAAAGGTAGATCCCGTTACATCCACCGTGATGCCGGACACCTTGACGATATATTCATCCGGTTTAAAAGTTGATGCATCGACCGAAAACGACCACCGGTTTAATGCACCGTTTCCCTGTACTACCTTAACCATACCCGTGGCTCCCGAGAATTCGGCACTCTGGGATTTATACGTGGGCTTGAATGACGATGAGGTAATTTCAACCATCAGGTTGTCACCCACCGCGAGGTTGGTCGAACCCGTGATAGTGAACTGTTCTCCTACAACCCGGGAACCGACCGGGTCGATAAATGCTGATGGAGGATTGATGATAAACGATGCAGTTGCAAAGGTATCATCGACATTCTGGCTGTTGATGGCCTGCATCAATGCGTTTGCTCCCGAAGGGGTCTGAATGCTGCCACCCCCGGTGAGCTGGAAGATGGAGGTTCCGGTCCCGAGCTGGCGGTTGAATACTTTACCGGATGAGGCATCATAGTAAATATCAAACTGCCCGTTCATCATCGGGTGCTGGATCAGGACGAAATACTGTCCCGGTGCAAGGGTCCGGGTATCGGCAGGTTTGAGTTCATACTCATAGGAATTGTCTGAATCCGGGGAAATTGTGGAAATTTTTACATAATTGTTTCCAAACAGCCAGACCTGCAGGCCGTTTTGCGGGTGACCGGTGGCAATGCCATGGATATAAACAGAATCACCGTTTGCTATCGAGGGTGCACCGGAAAATGAGCTTCCGGGCGAAAGGGAGATTGCCGCGACCGGGGTCAGGACCAGCAGTACGCCCAGGAGCAGGAGGTAAAGGAATATCCGAAAGGGAGATTGTATCATAGTACTCATCCGTTATTATGCCTGATTGGTGATGAAGATGTGGTCAAAAAGATATGAGTTCTGCCATTCCGTTGCTCACGGTATATCTAAATAGTAAAATAGCTACCAATCCTCATGGATCAAAAACCACAAACCATACGGGTAAAGCATGATAAGCCAATCTGTGCAAAATGTCAGGATACCAATCTCAAGGTCAGACCTGATGGCAGCTACACCTGCAAGCGATGCGGGTACGACAGCGCGAAATAAGATAAAGGAAATCTCGCTTGTTTTTTTACATCCTCTCTCTTGGCTTATTGGATTGGGTATGACCGATAAACCCGGATGGTTTTTCTGCTCTTGTTATCCGTTTTTATTTATGCTGTAGAAAAAAAGTAAAATCCTGAATGCGTCCCTCTTATCCATTTTTCGGTTTGGGATTGCCCCTTGACTGAGTATGCCGGAGGCCATCGGAATCATTTTTTCCCTGCCTTCGCAAATCCTGCTGGTTAATCCGTCACTTTAATAGGATGCAAAGAAGAAGCATGTGAAGAGAGGATTGGTATGAAGATCTGTGTACTGAATGGCAGTCCCAAGGGCAGCGACAGTGTGACAATGCAATATGTCCATTTCCTGGAACTGGCATTTCCCGTTCATACATTTATTATCGAGCATGTGGGCCAGCGGATCCATTCCCTCGAAACACAAGAAGCAGAATTTGACAGGGTGGTGGCATCCATCACTTCATCTGATGCGGTGCTCTTTGCAACCCCGGTCTATTACATGCTGGTACCCTCACAGATGAAACGGTTTATTGAGAAGGTTTTTTCCCGGAACGCCAAGTCCGCATTCACCGGGAAATACGCAGCGTCAATCACCACTTCTATTCATTTCTTTGATCATACTGCCAATGCCTACCTGCATGCAATCGCAGAGGATCTTGGTATGTCGTTTACCGGTTCCTTTTCGGCAAAGATGGAGGATCTCTTGTCGGTGCCGGTACAGGAACAGCTTTTCCGGTTCGGGGAAGATTTTTTTACCGGGGCTTCCAGAAAATCCTGTATCCAGGAGAGGTACCCACAAATTCATTTCCCCACTGTCCTGTACTCTCCGGTCCCGGCTCCGGTCCCGTTTGAGTGTACCGGGATAAAAGTCGTCATTCTTACTGATGCGGTGAGCGGGTCTAACCTGGAGCGGATGGTGACCCGGGCAGCGGCATGTTTTGGGAAATCGGCCTCTGTCCTGTCCGTACAGGATGCCGGAATGAAAGGAGGCTGCCTTGGCTGCTGCCGCTGTGCCTTTGATAATACCTGTGTTTATGCCGATGGGTTTTGTGCGTTCTGGAACGAGCAGGTGCTCATGGCCGATATCCTGATTTTTGCCGGTACGGTAAAGGACCGATACCTGTCGGCAGATTTCAAACAGGTAATTGACCGGAGTTTTTTCCTCGGCCATGTGCCGCGTATGACCGGGAAACAGTTCGGGTACCTGATCGAAGGTCCCCTTTCCCAGCTTGCAACGCTCAACGAAGTACTGACTGCCTATCCTGCGGTACAGGGTGCAAATCTTACCGGTATCGTGACCGATGAAGGCGGAGATTCTGCGGTGATCGATCACCGGATTGATACCCTTGCAGAGCGGTGCATCCGGCTCTCGGAATCCGGTTACATGGCCCCTCCAATGTTTCCTGCAATTGCCGGCCACAAACTCTTCCGGGATGAGATCTGGGGAGAGATGCGTGCAATTTTCAAGGCCGACCATCGCCATTACTTAAAGACCGGGTTCTATGATTTTCCCCAGAAAGAGTACGGAAAGCGGATCCGGACTGCCCTTTTCTCCTTCTTTCTTGATCTCCCTCCTGTCAGGAAAGAAGCAGTGCAGAATATGAAAAAGCACATGATTCAGCCATTCGGGCGGGTATTTACTGACAGCCCGGTCTTAATCCGGGTGAAGGAAGAGGCTCGTAAGAAGTGAGATGGAAGATGAGTCGTGCGGGCCAGTGGTGCTAGCGGGAGTAAGCAGGGCGTTTGAAGAAGCTCCCGAAAATTAATTGTTGGAGCGTAAGGGTACCGTCCGCTCTCTCAAAAGTGCCGATAAGTACATGTCCAGAGCCTGTTCTCATAGTACCCGGCCAAATGGAGCCTCACTCCCACCCCTTACCAAACATCAAGAGTTTGTCTAACCATTTTTTGTTATCTAACAGGTGTGCGATCTGAATTACGGGTAACAGACACCAGACATACAAAGGGGGGTATTTATGAGCCTTAAGAAATGACTTATATTACCTATCACAACAATACGCAATCCGTGATCCGGTAATACAGATTCCCGATTTCACCAACAATACATCATTCTCGGGAAAATACCCCCAATCAGTAGATGAACAAATGATTATCCAGTACTCTCCTGCCGTTATTGTCATGCTGCTATCAGGGTTGGTCTCTACCGTCCTGATGGTCATTGCGTGGCGCAATCGTTCGATACCAATATTTCAACCTTTCATCCTGCTGATGGCGGCAGAGACTGTCTGGATTTTCGGGTATGCCCTGGAACTGATGAGCACCAATCTCCCGACTGTCCTCCTCCTCAACAATATCGAGTATCCTGCCGTATCAACTGTGCCAATTGCCTGGCTCTTCATTGTCCTCTGTTATACCGGGCGTGAGCAGTATCTCACCCGGCGCACGATTCCTTTGTTTTTCATTATCCCGGCACTGGTCTGGATCCTTGTTCTTACCAATCCCTGGCATCACCTCTATTATTCAGGGTTTTACCAGGAGTCACTCGGCGGGTCTGTGATCTGGATCTACGAGCATGGCCCCCTGTTCTGGATTCATATCGCGTACTGCTACATCCTTGCCCTTATCGCGCTCGTTCTTGCTGCAGGAAGGCTCTTTGCTCCCACCGGACTCTACCGGCGCCAGACAATGCTCCTGGTCTGCGCAGCATGCATCCCGGCACTGTGTAACATGACCTATGTGTTCAGGCTTGCCCCTTTCCCGGATTACGACCTGACACCCATCGCATTCCTCGTTGCCGGGATCATCCTTGCTGTGGGCATCCTCCGATACCAGCTCTTCTCAACCGTACCGGTCGCGTACTCGCTTGTCTTTTCTACTATGAGGGACGGAGTGATTGTTGCAAACGGGAAAAACCTTGTGATTGATCTCAATCCGGCAGCGGAACAGATTACCGGAGTATCATCGCATGATGCCATCGGGCGGACCGTTGCCGAAGTCTTCCCCGGACTCGCATCCATTCAGGAAGATCCTGTGTCGGAAGTGATGGAGCACCGAATCGAGATCCAGATCAGGAAGGAGGGGAGCCCGGTATTTTATGATGTGCTTGTCACTCCCATGGATTTCCGTCGGACAGGTGCTGCCGGCTATGTTTGCCTGTTTCGGGATATCACCGACCGGAAACAAGTGGCGCTCGCACTTGAAGAAGCCCATAAAAAAATCAGTCTCCTCTCCAGCATCACCCGTCACGATCTCTCGAATAAACTTATGGCTGTGTCCATCTACCTTGAAATGAGTCAGGAACTATCCACCGATCCCCTTCAGAAAGAGTACCTTGACCGGCAGAAGATGGCTGTCGAAGCAATGGGTGATCAGATTGCGTTTACCCGGGAATACCAGCAGCTGGGGACCGAAGTACCTGTCTGGCAGAATGTAGATACGGTGATAAACCGGGCAAAGAAACATGCGGATCTTAAGAATATCTCTTTAATCAGCAACACCGGCTCTCTCGAAGTTTATGCCGATCCGATGCTGGAGAAAGTATTCTACAATCTGTTCGAAAACTCAATAAAATATGGCGGCGCAGGGATCTCATCGATAACCATATCCACCCACCAGTCCGGTGATGATCTGGTCATTGTCGTTGATGATGACGGAGCAGGGATCACAAAAGAGGATAAAGCCCGGCTGTTCGAACGCGGGTTTGGGAAGAATACCGGGCTTGGGCTGTTTCTTTCCAAGGAGATTCTTGCCATCACTGACATTACAATCAATGAAACCTGTGAACCGGGCAGAGGGGCACGGTTTGATTGTCGTGTGCCTTGTGGGAAATTCCGGTACGGAGGTAGCGGACAACAATCCATTCGCACCCCCATCTCTCGATTAATCTCAGATCGGGGATCCCCTTAATTTTTAAACCCTTCTGAAAATAATCCCGTTTACCGGAAATACCCGACTGCATTCCGGAACAGGTGCATATTCATGGATTCGGCCGGCACAGGCACACCGTTGCGCCGCATCTTTTCTTTCATCAGCGGCCAGTCATACAGGTTGACAAACTCCATAGCTCTTTCAGGGTGAGGCATGAGTCCCAGCACCTTACCGTCCGCGGATGTTATCCCGGCAATATCTTCCACCGAGCCATTCGGATTCCAGGGATATTCTCCGTACGCTGGAGTTAAATCATCCTTACAGTACGTAAACGCGATCATCTTCTGCCGATTTAAGCGCAGCAGGGTCTCCGGGGTGCAGGAGAGATTACCTTCCCCGTGTGCGACCGGACAGTACAACCGCTCGATACCTTTGGTCCAGAGATTGTCAGCAACGGGCTTTAACGAGACAAACCGGCATTCCAGCCTGCCGCCCCGGTTGGGCATCAGGGCGATGTCGCGGGTATAGTGTTTGTCAAACGCCGGAACCAGCCCGAGATTTGCGAGGATCTGGAAACCGTTACAGATCCCCAGCACGAGATTATCCCCGTCAAGGAACTCCAGCAGGTCATCCCAGAGATTATTTCTCACCCGGTTGGCGTAGGCATTGCCGGCACCGGTATCGTCTCCATAGGAAAACCCCCCCGGAAATACCAGTAACCGGTATTCCGTGAGGCGCTTGCGTCCTGCAATCAGGTCGTTGATATGGACAATGTCTGCATCCATGCCGGCCCGGGCGAGCACCTCTTTTGTCTCCATTTCGGAATTGATCCCAAAGCCGCTCATAATCAGCGCTTTCTCACCGATTATCACCGGGGTCGTTCCCCGGGTTGCACCCGTCGCCCGGAGAGATGTTCGTTTTGCAGCAATCGTCATGATCAGTACCCCCGGAAGGGTGCTTTGTATACCGCTTCGAGCTCGGCAACAGGAAGATCCAGCAACAGTTTATCTGAAGTGATCCGGAAGTTTTTGCCACCTACACGGCCGAGCAGGAGAGCATCTGCACCGCAGTACCGCTCGAACTCCCGCTTGTGGTCCGGGGCTACCGTGACGACAAACCTGCCGAGTGATTCAGAGAAAAGATAATAATCCGGGCGCATGGCAGGCGGAATGGTGATATCCATCCCCAGCTGGCCGGCAATGGCAACTTTTACCAGAGCGATCCCGAGACCCCCGTGACTGACCGGAAAGGCCGAGGCCACCAGTTCATGGGAGAGGACATCCGTCAGCCGCCCATAGCAGGCTTTTACGGTTGCAACATCCAGTTTTGGTAGTGTATTTCCCGTTCCGCCCAAGAAGGCGAAATACTCTGACCCGCCCAGTTCTTCAGCAGTCTCACCGATCACGTACACAAGATCGCCATCGATCTTTGCATCCATGGAAACGGATTTTGCAATGTCTGCGTGAATGCCGATTGAGGAGATGAGCAGTGTCGGAGGCACCGAGACCTTGACCGGGTTGTTCTCCGCATCGAACCCCGAGAAATCATTATACATGCTATCCTTTCCGGAGATGAACGGGGTGCCAAACGCTATCGCATAATCGTAACATCCCTGCGCTGCCAGTTTCAGCTGGCCGAGCCGTTCGGGTTCATCCGATGAGCACCAGCAGAAGTTATCGAGAATCGCAATCGTATCGAGCGGGACACCGATCGCAATGAGGCCGCGGATGGCTGTGTCGATCGCTGCTCCAGCCATCAGGTACGGGTCGATCTCGGAATAGCTGGGAAAGAGGCCTTGCGAAAGACCAACGCCTTTTTTTGAGCCGGGAACAACTTTGGTGAGCGTAGCGGTTGCCTGCACCCGTCCGGCACCCTGTACCGGCCCGAGCACATGGCCGCCCTGCACCGTATGGTCGTACTGGATGGAGATGAACTCTTTTGAACAGAGATTTTTCCGGCTGATCATCGAGCGCATCGTTGCATCAAGGCGTTCCGGGCAGGGAGATTCCGGTTCAGGACAAGTCTTTTTTGTATAGGTAGTCTTCAGGTGCTTTTTTGGCACGCCATCGTGGAGGAAATCAAGGCTAATATCCATCACAACACTGCCATGCCACTCTACTATGCATTTACCGGAGTCCGTGAACTTCCCGATAACGGTCGCCTCGACATTACGGTCCTCCATCAGGCTCAAGAGCGCGTCGAGTTTTTCCGGGGGGACTGCAAGGGTCATCCGTTCCTGTGACTCCGAGATCCAGATCTCCCACGGGGCCATGCCATGATATTTCAGCGGGACTTTATCGAGATAGACATGGCAACCGTTGCACTCTTTTGCCATCTCGGCAACGGAACACGAAATCCCGCCAGCCCCGTTATCTGTTATGCTGCGATACATGTCCAGGTCCCGGGCCTCCTTGACAATCACATCGGAGAGTTTCTTCTGGGTAATCGGGTCGCCGATCTGGACTGCTGTCACCGGGCTTGCCGGATCGAGGGCTTCAGATGAGAACGTGGCACCATGGATGCCGTCCTTGCCCACACGCCCCCCGGCAACAACAATGAAATCTCCAGGTGCTGCTTTTTTCTCGTAGAGCTTCCGGCCTGAGTGTTCCCGTGGCATGATACCAACAGTACCGGCAAAGACGAGCGGTTTTCCGACATACCGGTTATCGAACCAGCACCAGCCCTGCGGGGTAGGAATGCCCGAGCAGTTTCCCCCAACACCAACGCCACGAACGACCCCGTCAAGGATCTGGCGGGGGGAGAGGATTGGCGTTGTCTTGTTCTTCCCGCGGAAGAGAGCGGGATCCAGTTCCGGGTCGCCCACACAGTAACCATAGAAGTTGATACAGGGTTTTGCGCCGAGCCCAAACCCGATCGTGTCGCGGTTGACCCCGACAATCCCGGTCAGGGCTCCGCCAAACGGGTCGAGCGCCGAAGGGGAGTTGTGGGTTTCGACCTTGTGAGTCACGAGATACGTGTCATCAAAAATAATCGAACCCGAGTTGTCCGTAAAGACCGTCACACAGATATCCTTATCTCCCTTTTCGGCACGGATTTTGTTGGTAGCGTCCTGGATATATGTCTTGTAAAGCCCACGGGGGACATCATCATCCATTGCCGAGGCAAAGATCGTGTGCTTGCAGTGCTCGCTCCACGTCTGGGCCAGCGACTCTAGTTCTATGTCGGTCGGCATCCGTCCCTGTGCGGTAAAATAGGTGCGTATGGCTGACAGCTGGGCGAGATCGAGTGCCAGGGGCCCCCTTCGCTGTCCGGTCAGGGAATCAATAATCCCTTCTTTCCCAATCCGTGAGAGTTCCCTGTCATCAAGGTCGAGGTTTACCGTTTCGGCGTTCGGGAGTTCGTGAAGGTGGACAACGGGCACGACCGGATCCATACCTTTGTTACCATATTCCGCCCGGGTTTTGATATGGACACGGTTTACGAGCGGGTTTGCGAGGGTAGCCGCAAGTTTCTGTAGTACGGCAGGAGACATAATCCCACAGACCAAAAAGAGCTGCGAGGTGTAGACCGCTTCTCCCTCTACAAATTTTATAGCAAAGAAATCCTCAATAGTCTGCCGGGCCGTCGTGCCGACATTGTCAGTTACCCCAGGGAGAAATCCCACTTCAATTGCATAATCAAACGGTATCCGGGTGGGGGTGTCAATTAAAAATTTCTGGACAACCGGATTGATCAGCTGGGATCCGATATCGGCAAGTTCTGTACCGGAAAAATTACGGGTGCTGGTGGCGATAGTATAGACATCGATGAGATGCAGTTCATCGATGGGAAAACCCAGCGATCGGATCCTGCTGGTCCGGGTCTTTAACCGGGGATCGGTTGTATAGTGCACTTCTATCCGGTGGACACAACTCTCCATACCGTACTATGTAGGACTGCAATTACAAAATAGATGCCGTAGGTGAAACCGCCCAATCAGGAATGGATGTTCCGGGAATTGGATAACACACCTTTGTAGGAATCCGCAAATAGGTTCATGGATATTTCCAGCAATTTTTATCCGTCCCTCCGCTCCAGACCGTATCTTTGTCATAACACGTTAAGAGTTTTTGATACAGGGTGCTATCGTCCCTTTAAGATAAAACCCGGTATTGTTATTTAGAAGAAATTATTAAATAGATGAAATCTCCAGGTTGACTATCGGCATATACTCATAATCGATGACTACCGTGATCGAGTGGGTATTTACTGAATCAAAAAAATGGGGGGAGACAAATGCCCGTCTGTCCACATTGCGGAAGAAACACACCTGCTGGCAAATTCTGTGAACATTGTGGTGCACTGATGCCGCAAAATATTCCAGAACCGGCATTCCAGGTACCTGTACCTCAACCGGGAGTCATCCCCCCGATACCAGTAAAAAAAGGATCCGCTTCTGTAAAAATCCTGGTTGTAATTATCCTCGTACTAGGTATCTTTTTTGCAATCGGTATCTATGTAACCTATTCCCCGGAAATTATTTATCCGGACCCTTATCCGATCTATCCCACCCCCACACCCACATGGTATGCCCCGTTTGATTTCAATACTAAGCTTCCGGAAGCTT
>Ga0074195_1000795_pt1 | contig 54121 bp, 42 predicted proteins | sample EPASupsiteHSE623_FD_64525 | JGI IMG/M metagenome (GOLD analysis project Ga0074195, IMG submission 64525) | Bioremediated contaminated groundwater from EPA Superfund site, New Mexico - Sample HSE6-23 | ecosystem: Environmental > Aquatic > Deep subsurface > Groundwater > Contaminated ...
GTGCCTATGCTAGGCGCATCAAGCATTCGCAGCGATGGCGTACTAAACGTACGTCGAGCAAGAATGCGCGGATGGAACGACGCAGATGGACTTTTGCAACGGTCTCCTAGGCCGTCCGGTTCCGGGACTGGTAATAATCCATCAGGATTTGTGCCACTTCGGTGCGGGTATAGTGTGCCGGAGGCGCCTGCCGATTCTGGAGCATTTCTCTCACCCGGGTCCCACTTAAAGTCAGATGGTCGCTATCCGGGTGGGGGCAGGTTTTGGGCGACGCCATACAGCCGCAGCTGTGACAGTAAAAGGTGTGCTCGAAAAATAAAGGCGTGATCCCCAGTTCCCCGGGGGCGAACCGGCAGAAAATCAGTTGAGCGTCATAGGTACCGTAGTAATTCCCGACCCCGGCATGGTCCCGGCCAACGATGAAATGAGTACACCCATAATTTTTGCGCACCAATGCGTGAAAAATGGCTTCCCGGGGACCTGCGTACCGCATAGCAGCCGGGAACACGGCCAGAAAAGTCCGGCCGGGCGGATAGTATCTGTCGAGCAGGATCTGATAGCTTTCCATCCTTATCTCTGCCGGCACATCATCACTTTTGGTTTCCCCGACCAAGGGGTTGATGAACAGCCCATCCACGATTTCCAGGGCACATTTCTGAATGTATTCGTGGGCCCTGTGAATGGGATTCCGGGTCTGGAACCCAACCACGGTCCGCCACCCCCTGTTCTGGAACGCCTCCCTTGTCTGCAACGGATCAAGGTGGTACTGGGGAAACACCCGTGCCGGACGTGCGAACACCTGTATTTCACCTCCAAGGAGGACGTCCCCCTGTTCCATCAGCCGGCCCACCCCGGGGTGCAGGGTGTCGGTGGTTCCGTAGACTTTTTTCGCTTCCTTTTCCTTGTCGTAACCAAATTTTTCCGCCAAAAGCAGGGTGCCCACCGGACTGCCCGATTGATCAAGCAGGGCCACCTCGCTGCCGATTTTCAAACGGTCGGCCTGATCCCGGTCGATTGCCAGAGTGATCGGCATGCTCCAGGGAAGCCCACTGCGAAGGTACATATCAGCTACTGCCGACTCATAATCGTCCCTGCCCATGAACCCCGTCAAAGGGCTGAAGGCGCCGACAGCGATCATCTCCAGGTCGGAAACTTCTTTTGCACTCAAACGCACACCGGGCAGCCCCCTGGAGCGCTCCCGGGCAGCTTCCCCGGCTTCGGAAGTCAACAGCCGGTTGATCAGTTCCCCACCATGGGGGGCAATTGTATTCACCAGAACGCCTCCTTTGCTAAACCTACTTGGTCCTGATCACAAACTCCTCCACCCGACCCTTGACGTCCGTACAAGTCCAGATTATCCGATCCTCACGAACCCGTGGGACCAGAGTCGCCCCGTAATCCGCCAGGACATAAGGCAGCTTGGTCCGCAGGGCACCACAGGGACAGAGTTTGACACACGCCATGCAGTCCCAGCAGTCACGCGGATCCCTGATAAACGCCTTACCGTTAACAGGGTCAATGGCCATCAGGTTGCCCGGGCAGTTTTGGACACATTTCGGTTCATCCAGTTTCCGGCAACCAGTACACTTACTGTGGTCACAGACTACACTCATTATAAATTCCCCCTCTACCCTCTGGGCAGGTAACGGTCCCCGTCCACGATTCGCTCGTAGGGACGGGTAAAGACTTCCAATTCACCTGTTTCGGGGTTGCGCCGCGAATTGACAAACTTCAGCCACTGAAAATCGTTGCGTTCCGGGTAATCGAGGCGCGATTGGTAGGCAGGCCACCTGGTCTCTTTCCGGTAAATCAGGTGCATAACTACAGCCTCCGCCAAATCGATGCGGTCGATTACCTCGTGCGCCTGCATCAGTTCATGAAGATCCACTGCAACCAGGTATGGCACCTGGTTCTTGAGGCGGCGGACCTGCTTCAAGGCCACCTGCAGCCGTTCCTCGTTGGTTTCGTAATAGGTGCTGACACCACCGGCGTACTGATCCATCACCTTTTGCAGCCGTTCCTCCATCTCTTGGGGAGACACCCCGTCACCCTCACGATTGAACCGCCGCAAGGGCGCAAAAATGCGGTTGTTTTCCGCCACCAACACCGGGTCCGGTAGTTCAGGATGACTCGCCGCACGCGCCCGCTCAGCTGCAGCCCTTGCGGCAATAACCCCTTCCGCCCAGCAGCCGCTGACAAACTTGTACGGGGCACCGCCACTTACGTCCCCGGCCGCGTACAACCCGCCCAGATTGGTCGATCGATCCATAGTCACCCAGTAACCCGCTTGGCAGTGACCCCCAACGATATATGGTTCCGTCCCCTGAATTTCGATTGGTTCCCGCCCTGGATCGAGATCATTAGCGGCCCAGTACAACACAATGTCCGGGTACATATCCAGATAGGACGCCTTTAACTCGGATACCTTTTCCGGCGGCAGGTGCGTTGCATCCATATAACAGGGGCCCCGCCCCTCCTTGTTTTCCACAGTTGGCCCCCAGACACGTATGGGAGTCGGCGCCCCCTCTCCTCCCCAGTGGGCGAAACGGGTGGCCATGAACCGCTCTCCTTTTGCGTTGACCTGAGGGGCTCCAAAACCAAGGGCCAGGGTTCCCGTCGGCGAAATGATATCTTTTGTCCGCAGAGCAATGAACCTCATCTCAAAAGAAGTCATCTCCGCCCCTGCCCGGATACCCATGGCGTAGCCGGCTCCGGTGTTGAATGGCGAATACCACATCTTGTGATGGGCGCCGCCATCGTTGTTGGGCTTGTAAAGGCCCGCCGCCCCCCCGGTGGCGATGATTGTCGCTTTGGCCTTGATGACATAGTATTTTCCGTCCCTTACCCCAAACCCGACCGCCCCTGCCACCTGCCCGTCCACCACCAGGTAATTGGTGGCTACCGTACGGTTTAAGACGCAAGCACCGGTATCCCGGGCAGCCTGGGCGATGATTGGTTTTAGGGACTCACCGTTAATTTTGATATTCCAACGACCCCGGGCTGCATACTGCCCGTTATCGTCCTTTGTGATGGGCAGCCCCCACTGTTCCACCTTGCGGACAACCTCATTGATTTTTTCGGCCATGGACAGGACCAGGTCTTCCCTGATCAGACCACAGGCATCGTAACGGACATACCGGACAAAGCTTTCCGGCGTTTCCCCCGGGTTCATGTAAACATTGATGGCGTTCATCCCGGCGGCGAGACACCCGCTCCGGTCGATATGCCCCTTCTCCATGATGGTGACCTTGAGTTCCGGGGCAGCTTCCTTCGCGGCCACGGCCGCCAGGCAGCCGGCAGTCCCACCGCCAATGATCAGTATATCTGTGTCCAGTTTCTCCCACTGTCCGGTTGTGGCCGGCCAACCCCCATTGGACCCTTCCAACTGGCTTCCACCTCCTGGTGTTTCTCTACCTCTTGTCTGTATATGTCCGCCCCCCCGGGCTTGACACTGCCGGGACAGCAATTATTCGATGGTTCCTTTGCCACGTTTTTCAATCGGCAAACGAGGAACGGACAGACCCCAGAATACATAAACTGAGGGGTAGATACCCATTTTAAGAAAGGAGACATGGATGATGAGGCAGAACCTCAAAGCCTGGTCGGACATCATGGACCACCCTCTGTCCGGGAGAAACAGCAAACCAAGGCACACCGGAATCACCATGATTATGGATAAGGGTCTGGGACTAATGCAGACACGCGACATCCTGGATCTGGCCTCGGATTATATCGACTTTATCAAACTCGGATTTGGCACGTCCGCCTTTTACACCCCGGAGCTCCTGGAAAGAAAACTGGAGCTGGTTAAATCCTATGGAGTGGAAATATACCCCGGCGGAACGTTTATGGAGGTGGCAGTATTACAGAACAAGGTTGACGCCTACATCGCCCGGGCCAAGACACTGGGTTTTTCCTATGTTGAGGTCTCGGACGGAACAATTTCAATTAGTGATGAAATGCGGGCCAAGCTGATCCAGAAATCCCTGGCCGCCGGCCTGCATGTGATCACAGAGGTAGGCAAGAAGGATCCGACGGAGACCGTGCCGAAAATGAAAGCGTTCCGCCAGATTGAGACGGATCTCCGCAACGGGGCGTTCAAGGTCATCCTCGAGGGCCGAGAGTCCGGGGTCAACATCGGAATCTATGACAGCAGGGGACAGGTTAGGGAGGATGAGCTGGACCAGCTGTTGGCCGGCATCGAGGATCCGTCTAAAATCATCTGGGAAGCGCCCTTAAAGAACCAGCAGGAGGAACTGATCCTGAAATTCGGGCCCAATGTCAACCTGGGCAATATTCAGCCTGGGGACATCCTGTCTCTGGAAGCTCTTCGGGTGGGCCTAAGGGGCGACACCCTGAAGGCCTGCCTCTCAAATGTTAACTTAAAATCCACCCTGCAAATCGGATAGACTCCGAATGGGGTAAATTAGGGGAGGTTTGTCCTTGAAAATCGAGGTTGTCCCCACATGGCAGTCGTTGAATCCACGACAAGTCGAAGGGCGGGTGGGTGTCGTCATTGACGTACTCAGGGCGACAACGACGATAACTGCCGCCCTTGCCAACGGCTGCCGGGCTGTCTGCCCGGTCTCCACAATCAGGGAGGCTCGAAGCCTGTATGCCGGGCCGGCCAAAAAAGAAATAGTTCTGGGTGGGGAACGGAAGGGTGAGAGAATTCCCGGGTTTGCCCATGGAAATTCCCCGCTGGAATATACCCGAGATGTCGTGGCTGGCCGAGTCCTGGTTCTGACCACCTCTAACGGCACCAAGGCCCTTCGCAAATCCGCCCCGGCGGTGGACGTGATAGTGATGGCCCTTGTCAACGCCGGAGCCGTTGCCGGCTATCTGGCAGGACAGCAACGGGACGTGGTCGTTGTCTGCGCCGGGACAAAAGGCTCCTTGTCCCTCGAGGACACTCTGGCCGCCGGAGCGCTGCTGGATGCCCTCGAACAGACCGGGGTGAAAATCGCGGCAAACGATCTGGCTCTAGCCGCAGTGCAGGTGTTCCGGGTGAACCGGGGGAACCTCAAGGAAGCCATTTCCCGGTCAATCAATGGGCGCAACCTGATCCGGATCAACCATGAGACTGACATCAGTTTCTGCGCCTCGCTGGACCGGTTTGCCCTGGTTCCGGTCTTTGCCAATGGAAGAGTGACCAGCAGGTAATACTTTGTCCCCTCCTGACATATATTGAACTAGATTTTACGGAAGATCTTGAGGGGGGAAACAATGACCGGCGAAAGTGTCCTGATCTTCCTGATCGTGATTGGTTTTCTGGGAAAATCGAACGTCATTGCCATGGCAGCCTGCATCCTGCTGGCCGTTAAGCTCTCCCGTCTGGATTCCCTGCTCCCGTTCCTGGAGCAGCGGGGAGTAGAAGTGGGGCTGATGTTTCTGCTGCTGGCAGTCCTGGTTCCCTTTGCCGCCGGAAAAGTGTCGCCCAAAGAACTTCTCAGCACCTTCACCACTTTCCCCGGCATATTTGCCCTGGTCGGCGGGGCTTTGGCCACCCACCTTAACGGGAAGGGCATTAACCTGCTGACCGTGCAGCCGGAACTGATGATTGGCCTGGTGATCGGTTCAATTGTGGGAATCGTATTCTGGGGAGGGATTCCCGTAGGGCCTTTGATGGCAGGGGGTATCACCGCCTTCCTGCTGGAGCTGTTCAACAGGTTGGGGTAAACGCCATAAATTGGCCGGTTCGGTTTACGGTTTCCCGTCAAAAAACAGGGTGTTGATTCCTCGGAATACACCCTGTTTTCGTTATTGTGCTTTCCCAGTCGCCAAGGATTCCCCCCCCCGTATCATAGGGCACCAAACGGGAAACATTAAGCCTGTTGCTGGACATACAGTTGGCGGAAAGGAGAATCACTTTGAAGGATAAGGCCAAGGTAACGATGGCGGCTCTTTCCGGGGTGCCCGTAATTATGGTTCTTGGCAACTCCATGCTGATACCCATATTCCCGACAATGAAAGCAGTGCTGGGCATCAGCCAGTTCCAGGTGGGACTGGTCATTACCCTTTTTTCGATTCCGGCAGCACTGACTATCCCCTTCCTCGGTTATCTTTCCGACCGCATCAAGAGAAAGAACGTGATTGTCCCATCCCTGATCCTTTACGGAATCGGCGGTTTAATCTCCGGATTGGCACCCGTCTTGTTGGCCAAGCCTTTCACGCTGCTGCTGGCCGGCCGTGTGGTTCAGGGAATAGGTGCCGGTGGGACCGCCCCCATTGCCATGGCTCTGGTAGGAGATATATTTACATCTCAGGAGCGGAGCAAAGCCTTGGGGTTGTTGGAATCCGCCAACGGTATGGGGAAGGTCATCAGCCCGATTCTAGGTTCCCTCACCGCCCTGCTCATTTGGTATGCCCCCTTCTTTGTCTACTCAGCACTCTCAATTCCGGTGGCTTTGGCCGTCTGGTTCCTGATCAAAGAGCCGGATAAAAAAAAGCAGCAGCGGAATTCCGCGGACTATTTTCGAGGTCTGAAAAAAATCTTTGCTGCCAAGGGGGTACCCCTGGCGGCGGCGTTCCTGGCCGGGATGGTTGTCCTGTTCGCTTTATTCGGCATCCTGTCTTACCTCTCTGATGTCCTGGAAGCACGTTATAAACTGACGGGAATCATCAAAGGTTCGGTCCTGGCCATCCCCATCCTGGCCCTGAGTATTGTCTCCTACCTATCCGGCACCTACCTCCAAAAGAAGCGAAAACAAATGAAACTGTTTGTCACCATCGGTCTATTTGTGGTTACCGGGGCCTTGATCCTGGCCCCACTTCTTTGGAAATTTACCATACTGTTCTTGGCGTCTTTTGTCTTAATCGGAATCGGCAGCGGGCTGGTTCTGCCATCCCTCAACACCCTTGTAACCAGTTCCGCACCCACCAGTGAGCGCGGAGCGGTTACCTCACTGTATGGCAGCGTGCGCTTCTTCGGCGTCGCCATGGGACCGCCCGTCTTCGGGAAACTAATGGATGTAGGGCGCTTTCCGATGTTTTTTACCGGCGCGGCAATAGCGGGAGTAGCTGCCGTGTTAGCTTTAATCCTGATCAACGAAAAGAAACTGCTGACCGAGCAGGCACTGGAAAAAGGTAAACCGGAGAAACGGAGCCGCCGCCCTTGAGTATTTTTCCCTAACGGTTCAGTTGACTGACGGAGGGGCGATCCTTCCTCGACAGAACGGTTTCAGGTTATTTTGACCAGTTTACCAACCAGACGCCGGAAAGTATGACCGCCCCATAGCCCAAACTGGATGGCATTAGTTTTTCCCCGATAAGGGCAGCGGTTAGGGTTGTAACCACAGGGGTAAGGTAGAGCCAAGCCCCCGCCCGGGAAGCCTCCATTCGGCCCAGGATACGGTACCACAGAAGGTAAGCAACCGCAGAACAACCCACCGCCAGGTAGGCCAAAATAGACCAGGCTCTCAAGCTGAGGCCGGTAAGCTGTAGACTTGTCGGCCATGGGGCCACGGGTGTCAGCAACAATACTCCGGCTAAAAACGTGTAGGTTGTCACAACCAGAGGCGGCCTGTTGATGGCCAGTCCCCTGGTAAGCACCGAGAAGGCGGCCCACGAAACAGCGGCCAAAAGAACGAGCCCATCCCCAAGCAGACTTTCAGATGACCAGCGAAGGCTGGTTAGGTCACCTAAAGTTAACCCCAAAGCCCCGCCAAAAGCGAGAGTAATTCCCGCCACCTTGGCCCATGTCGGCTGTTCCCCCAAGAAGGCAAACGAAAACAGGGCAATAAAAACGGGGGCCAAGAGCCCGAGCCATCCGGAGTTTGTCGCTGTTGTCAAAACCAATCCGGTCGTTTGCAGCATCTGGTAGAGAAACACCCCGAAGAAACTCAGGGCAAAAACCGCCGGCCATTCCCGGGCTTTCAACCATGTAAACCGCCTGGTTGCACATAACACAGCCAGAAGCACAACTGCCCCCGTAAGATGCCTCCAAAAAACCAGCGCTGCCGGATTGAACTCGGAAAGAGCCGCTTTCACCGCCACGTTGGAACTCCCCCAGAGGAAAACCACCAACAGCAGACAAATGTAAACCCCCACCGCTGAAACCTCTTTCCCTCGCACCTTCCCTTAATCCTATGGCCTGCTCCTTATTTTGATGATAAATCCGGAAATCTTTTTCAGATATAAGGGTAAACTTGGACGATTTAGCAAGGATTTCTAACGCAATTTGTCGAATTGCCCTTCAGGGTTATGCGACCCAGATATCTAGGGGGCTAAGAACTGTTTATGTTCAAATTTCGCTCAATGACATTCCGTGCTCGTTTGACAACTTACTTAGTTTGCCTTGCTGCTGCTATCTCCTTGATTACCATCTCTCTTATTTATCAGCAAATGCACCGCGCTTTAAGGGATCAAATACGATCCCGTCTGATTTGTGTTGCCCGGACCGGGGCCTTAATGGTTGATACCGGCAAACTTGCCGCACTGGTCAACCCCGCCGACGAAGCCACCAATTCTTATGTCGAAACCAAACGAACCCTCCAGGCAATCCGAGACAGTAACCCCGATATCCGCTATGTCTACATCATGGCCAGAACCGGCAAACCGCACACATGGAAATTCCTCGTGGACGCCGAAACCGATTCTAAGCTTGTGTCCCACTTGGGTGATCTGTTTGATGTATCCCCATACCCCGAAATGCAGAGGGCTTTTGAAGTGGCGACAGCGGATCGGGAAATCAATCGTGACCCTTGGGGTTACTGGCTGTCGGGGTATGCCCCCATACGTGACGAGAACGGCAAGGCCGTCGCCATCCTGGGTTTGGACATGTCCGCCAAGAGCGTCATTACCGAGGAACGTGAGTTGGCTCTGTTCGCCATTGTTTCGGTCGGCATGGCCGTTTTGCTTTCCGCTCTCCTCGGTCGGTTCCTGGCGTCAAGGCTTTCCAAGCCCCTAGAGGGCCTGATTAAGGCCACACATCAGGTTGCGGCCGGTGACCTGGGACTGGAAGTTCCTGTGGCGGGTGATGGTGAACTGGGGGTTCTGGCTCAATCGTTCAATAAGATGACATCTGAGATACTCGTGTCGCACCAGCAGTTGGAAAAAGAACTGCAGGCCGCCCGTTGGATGAATATTATTACTCATGGAATCTGCCGGCGGCAGGCCGTTCAGGAGACTTTGCGCCTCATCGCGGCTTCGGCTCAGGAAATTCTTGATGTCACGGACTGTACTATCATCCCGATTCGGGAAGAAAAACCCCTGGAGTTAATCTCCTCCGACCACCAGCTGGCAGACTTTCAGCCCGGCCCGGACATCGATCCCGTTCTCAACTTCCTCACCCATTCCTCACAACCCTTGGTTCTCGATGCCCGTCACCAGACCCTCCTACAGTTGGGAGGCGATTCCAGCGGCTCTACGATGGCTTTCAGCTTAACAGAAAGCAATATAAGGCTTGGAGCCATGATCCTTAAAGATGCCGCGTCCAGGGTTTTTGCCGATGCCGAAATTGACCGGGCCCGCCACCTCGCTGACCTGGCGGCAATTGCCATCGCCAACTCCGACCTGTTCCAGGATCTGACCGAACAAGCGACAATTGACAGCCTGACCGGGCTCATCAATCACCGCCACTTCCAGGCCAAACTGGAAGAAGAGATTATTTACTCACGCTCGGATCGGCAAACAGTATCCCTGGTGATAATCGACCTCGACTTTTTCCACACCTTTAACAACCTTTATGGGCACTCCGCCGGTGACCGGGCCTTAAGTGATGTCGCTAAAATATTTTCGTCCAACCTGAGACCGACTGATACGGCTGCACGCTACGGCGGCGAAGAGTTTGCCCTTATCCTGCCCCGGGTAAGCGGGCCGGAAGCAGCCTTTTTGGCCCAAAAGATCAGGCGGGAAGTCGAAGCTTTCCCGTTTACCACTGACGGCAACCATCAGGCTTCTTTGACCGTGAGCATCGGAATCTCCACCTTCCCCGCGGACGCAGCCACCAAGCAGGAACTGCTGGAACGAGCCGCCCTGGCCCTGGGTTTTGCCAAAATTAAAGGCCGCAATCAAGTGCGGCTCTACCATGCGGACCGGGACAATATAATCAATCAGACTCCCCAAGAGGCCATCAGGTCCAAGTTGTTGCTAAGCGGGGTTTACGCGCTGGCAGCGGCGGTCGATGCCCGGGATCACTACACACACCAGCACTCTCAGTCGGTTGCCAAATACGCCGCGGCAATCGCAGCATCAATGGGCCTATCGGAGCAGGATGTCGATAACATCAGCATTGCCGGGCTGCTTCACGATGTAGGCAAAATAGGGGTCTCGGATGCCATTCTCAGCAAATCAGGCCCACTGACACCCGAAGAGTGGCAGGAAATGATCACCCACCCAACCATTGCCAGCAACATTTTAGGGCACATTTCGGGGCTGGAGGGTATCATTCCCATGATTCTCCACCACCATGAAAGGTACGACGGCAAGGGTTACCCCGATGGCCTGGCCGGTGAGCAGATATCGATCGGTGCCAGAATAATCGCGGTGGCCGACGCCTATCATGCCATGACAACGGACAGACCGTACCACAAGGCACTCGGCCAGGAACAGGCTCTGGGGGAACTCATGACATGCCGCAACACCCAGTTGGACCCCGTTATAGTCCAACACTTTATGTCTGTGCTGCATAGGGAGTCAATTCAGGGCAGCCTGATGTTGGCCTAAACTCCATGCTTGGTACACGAGACAACGCCACGATCATTGATCCGATAGTCGCCCCCCAAAGGGCAGTAGGGCCGCTTGGAGAAAATCCCCCCCACCAGTTGGTTTACGCTTCCGGGAAACCCTTCATGGTCAAGGAAATAGAGTTCAACCGCTTCTTGAATAGTGTTGCGATTCACCTGGCAGATCGCTTCACCGGCCTGTTGTATCAGCCCGGGTCCTGCAGAAGAGGCCGTCACAGGGATCGGACTTTGGGGTATGGCCGCAGAGGCCATAATCGTAAGGGTTGTAACCACAATCAGGAGTTCCCGAATGGTGATCAGCCCAGTGGAACCAAGACTGAAAAACCGGCGCAAATGGCTTCACTCCCTGGAACGAGTTTCCAGGGATATTTTGTCCAGTCTGCGCCGGTTTATGTAAAAGCAGGGCAACCCTCAAGTGTCGCTAAATCGACAAGCGAAGGCAACCCCCACTTTTAATCCAAAGGGCAAGGGGGTTGCCTTTAGCGAGCATTGGATAAGATAAATCAAATGAGCGAGGGGTTCCGAGGAAAAGGGCGAAGCTCCTGAGCGAAGCGAATTGCGAGCCCCCGAGGAAGCACGAGCTCGTTCAAGCATACCGAAATCCGGCGAGCGGAGGCAACCCCCTTGCCCTACACTACCTTCACCTCGCCCTGGAGCACAAGCCCACGTCGGACATCAATGGTGACCATTTGCCCATCCTGGAGAGCCGCTAATGCACCTTCCGCACCGCAGACCACGGGCACCCCCAGGCTCACACCCACAACCGCCGCATGGGAAGTTAGCCCACCAACTTCCGTAATCACGGCGTGTGCCTTTTCGATTGCCGGAACGTAGTCACGGTCTGTAACGGATGCTACCAGGATATCCCCTGGTTGCACCTTCGCCAGGGCTTCTTCCGGACTCCTGGCAGTACGAATTACGCCTCTGACAACACCGGTTCCCACTCCGGTGCCTCGCAGCAGCATTTTTCCGACAATATGCACTTTAACCAGGTTGGTGGTCCCCGGGACGCCAATGGGAACGCCGGCGGTGATTACCACCAGGTCCCCCGGTTTGACCAGGCCGGCACCTATAGCTGTGGAAACAGCCTCCTCAATCATCTCGTCAGTCCCGGAGGTAGGCACCACCTGCAGAGGGATGACGCCCCAAACAAGGCTGAGTTTCTGCATCACCTTTTCCTTTTGGGTGCCCGCAATAATCGGGGCCCAGGGCCTGTACTTGGAAACCATGCGGGCGGTGGAGCCGGACTCGGTGGACGTAATAATTGCGGCGGCCCCCAAGTCAAGGGCTATAGTGCAGGTGGCATGGCTGATGGCGTCGGGAACGGTCCTGGCCGGAGCAATCCCCTTCCGGCCCAGGATTTCCTCATACCGCAATGCCTCTTCGGCCCGCTCCGCGATCCGGGCCATCGTCCGGACGGATTCCACCGGGTACCTGCCCGCTGCCGTTTCCCCCGACAGCATAATGGCATCGGTGCCGTCAAAAATGGCGTTCGCCACATCGCTGGCCTCAGCCCGGGTGGGACGGGGGTTCCGCACCATCGACTCCAGCATCTGGGTAGCAGTGATCACCGGTTTCCCGGCCTTGTTGCACTTCTCAATAATCATCTTCTGCACCAGAGGGACCTCTTCGCTGGGTATTTCCACACCGAGGTCGCCTCGGGCCACCATTACCCCATCGGACACCTTAATGATGTCATCGACATTCTCCACACCTTGGTGGTTCTCAATTTTGGCGATAATATCAATGTTGGCGTTTCTGGCTTCCAGAAGTTTTCGTATGTCCAGGACGTCCGCCGCCATCCGAACAAAGGAAGCGGCAATGAAGTCCACGTCTTCCTCGATGCCAAAATCTATGTCCAGCACGTCCTGGCCGGTGATGGCGGGCAGATCAACAGCCACCCCGGGAATGTTGATTCCCTTGTTGTTGCCCAGTTCTCCGCCATTTGTGACCTCACAAACAACCTCCTTCTCCGAGGTGTCAATGACCTTCAAGCCGATCAGGCCATCGGCGATCATGATGGAATTCCCCGGTCGAACCATCCTGGGCAGGGCAGGGTACTTGACCGGAACCCGCTCGGCGTCGCCCTCTAGCTGCTCCACGGTCAGCGTTACCCGTCGGCCCTCAACCAGGGCTGCCGATCCGTTTTTGAGGGTTCCGGTCCTGATCTCCGGGCCTTTGGTATCAAGCATGATGGCCAGCGTGCTGCCCAGTTCGCGGGCGATCTGGCGGGTGCTTCTCAGCCTCTTCCTGTGTTCTTCGTGAGTGCCATGGGAGAAATTTAAACGGGCCACATTCATGCCCGCTTCGATCAACTTTTTCATTATTTCCGGACTGTCGCTCGCCGGGCCGATGGTACAGACAATCTTTGTGCGTCGCAAAATTCTGCCCCCTCCCCCGGGAACCTTAAATTGCCAGGATGCTGGCCAGTTCCCACATTTCTAAGTCTATCTTCTTTTCTTGTTTCAAGGCGTCGGCAATATCATAAGAAACGACTTTGCCCCCCAAAACCCCAACCATCTTGTTGCTCTGGCCGTCAAGCAGCAGATCGACGGCTCTGGCACCCATCTGGCTGGCAAGAATCCGGTCCACCGCCGAAGGCATACCCCCACGCTGCACGTGGCCAAGGATGGTCACCCTGGTCTCGAAGCCGGTTTCCTCCCGGATCTGCCGGCCAATTTCGATGCCGCTCCCGGCCCCTTCGGCCACCACAATGATGCTGTGAAGTTTGCCGCGGTTGTGCCCTCTCTTCAGTTTCCTGATCATTTCGTTGAGGTCAAACCGAATTTCGGGAATTATTATGGATTCGGCACCCCCGGCCAGTCCGGAGTAAAGGGCAATGTACCCGGAATTTCGTCCCATCACTTCGACCACGTAGGTCCGCTCATGTGAAGTGGCAGTATCCCTGATCTTGTTGATGGCTTCGACAGCAGTGTTCACGGCAGTATCAAAGCCAATGGCGTAATCGGTGCAGGGAATGTCGTTGTCGATAGTCGCCGGGATGCCCATTACAGCCACCCCATGAGGCACAAGAGTGAGGGCCCCTCGAAAAGACCCATCCCCCCCGATTACCACCAGCCCGTCCAACCCGGTGCGCTTAATGTTATCCACAGCGGCCTGAAGCCCCTCAGGGGTGGTGAACTCCTCAGACCTTGCCGTCCGCAGGACAGTGCCTCCCCGGTGGATGATGTCGGCCACCGATCCCAGGTTCATATGGACGAACTCACCATGAATGAGGCCGGAATACCCTCTCCTGATGCCAACAACTTCAAGCCCGTGGTAGATTCCCTTCCGGACCACCGCCCGGACAGCCGCATTCATTCCCGGGGCATCTCCCCCGCTGGTGAGGACACCGATTTTTTTCATCGTCATCCCCCTAATACCAGTTAGATCGGAATCGGGTGTATTTTACCCTCCCAGGTACACCCCTATGCGGCGGTATTTCTGATAACGGTTTTCCAGAAGTGTTTCTATATCAAACCCCTGAATAGCCTCCAGGTGTTCCATAATGGCTTTTTTTACATCCCGCCCCATCTTCTCCGGGTCGCGGTGTGCCCCTCCCAGGGGCTCCGGAACCAGTTCATCCACAACCTGTAAACCCACCAGATCCTTCGCCGTCAACCGCAGCGATTGGGCGGCCGCCGCAGCCTTAGTCCCGTCCTTCCACAGGATTGAGGCACAGGCCTCGGGGGAGCAGACGGAAAAAATGGCGTTCTCCAGCATCAGCAGGCGATCGGCAACGCCCAGGGCAAGGGCCCCTCCACTACCTCCTTCGCCAACAACCACGCTGACCACCGGCACCCGTAAACCGGACATTACATAAAGACAGTGGGCAATTGCTTCCCCTTGTCCCCGTTCCTCCGCCCCGATCCCGCAGTACGCACCCTGGGTATCGATAAAAGAAATAACCGGCCGGGAAAACTTTTCTGCCTGCTGCATCAACCGCATGGCCTTGCGCAGCCCCTCGGGATGGGGCATGCCAAAGTTGCGGGCGATGTTATCTTTGGTATCCTTCCCCCTGACGTGACCGACCACAGTTACCGGCATCCCGTGGAACAGGGCAAGACCGCCCACAACCGCCGCGTCGTCACCAAAGCTGCGGTCGCCGTGGAGTTCCAGGAAATCGTCGAAAACCATTCCTATATAATCAAGGCTGGTCGGACGCTCGCTGTGGCGGGCTATAAGGGCGCGCTGCCATGGGGTCAGGTTTCCGAAAATACTCTGCTTCAGTTCCCGGGACTTCTTTTCCAGGGTGGCAATCTCGTCGCCGAGGTCCAATCCCTTTTCCTTGCCAAAGTTTTTCAGTTCCATTATTTTATTTTCCAGTTCAACCAAGGGTTTTTCAAAATCAAGCGGCGTACCGGCCATTACCGGTCACCCCCTCTTGAGTGGAAGGCCAGGATCCTGCCCAGGGTGGGCTTAATCTGGCTGCGTTCCAGCACCAGATCAACAAATCCATGCTTGAGATGCATTTCCGCCCTTTGGAAATCCGGGGGCAGTTTCTGGCGGATGGTCTGTTCGATAACCCTGGGTCCGGTGAAGCCGATTAAGGCGCCAGGCTCGGCGATAATGATGTCCCCCAGGGATGCGTAACTGGCGAGAACGCCGCCGGTGGTCGGGTCTGTGAGCACTGAAACGAATAACAACCCGGCCTGGGAAAAACGGTTCACTGCGGCGCTGGTTTTCGCCATCTGCATCAAGGATAACAGCCCTTCCTGCATCCGGGCACCGCCAGAGGCCGAGAACATGATGACAGGGAAATTTCTGTCCCGGGCCTGTTCAAAGGCACGGGACACCTTCTCGCCCACCACGGACCCCATACTTCCCATAATAAAACGGGAATCCAGGACTCCGATGACAACAGGTTGGCCCGCAATTGTGCCTTCCCCGACGAGCACTGCCTCATCTAACCCGGTCTCCTTCTGAGCGGCCTGGATTTTCTGTTCGTAATCAGGAAACTGTAGCGGGTTGGTTGGACTCAAGTCCCGGTCGTATTCTGCGAAGGTGCCGTCGTCCAAAGTGACCGCGATTCTTTCACTTGCGGTCAGCCGAAAGTGGTACGAGCACTTGCGGCACACTTTCAGGTTCCGTTCCAGTTCCCTGGTATAAATTATTTCCGCACACCTGGGGCATTTCAGCCACAACGTGTCCGGAACATCCCTGCTCGATGTTTCCGTCCTGACGGTCACATACTTGGGTTTGCGAAATAGGTCTTTGAGCATCAAGCACCTCTTACCAACTTGTCAGTTTAGCAGCAACATTATGTCGACGGGTGCGGGGTATCAGCTCCCAATAGCCGAACTGAGAATCTCGTGCGCCTCCTCGACCTCTGATTCCGGAACCAAAATCTCGACCGAACCCGAGTCGCCAAGGTGAGGCACACCAATCGGGCGGAGCATTACCAGTAGACCCTCACCGGCCAAGACCTGCTTTAACATCTCCGCGGCAGTACGGTTAGGTGCAATATATACCACCGTCCACATCGATTTTCTGCCCCCTTAGCCATTCCGAAGAGTTGCTTTTAGAAACCAAATGTATTCTTTCTACCAGCACCGGGCTGTTTCCTTCCGGATATCGATATAAATATATCCAGGTTTCGTGCCTGGATATCCATCCTATTCTGCGGTGTCAACAACCCCGTGTTTGGTGAAAACCCGAGCCTTGCCCCTGATCTTCATTGCTGAAGTGTGCTCTGTAAACTGAGCGATCATGACCTCTCCCTTATCGAGTTTTTCGGAGTGATGGAACTTCGTGTCCTTGCCCCTGGTCAGGCCTATGATCGTAACCCCGTTCTCCAGGGCCTTAATGACCACATATTCACCACCGACCACCGATTCCAGCGTATCCATAATAAACACCTCTATCCCACGGAACTAATGTCATGGTACCATAATTTTACTGCCCTTGCAAGGCACGCCCGAATTCGGATGCGGATGCAAAAACCGATCTCAACCGGCGACAGTCGAAGCTCGCTTTCCGTCAGCCGCCCCGGATTCAGACAGCCTTTTCCGCCAGGTCCTTCAGCCGGGACGTTAGGACCGGGAGAACCTCATACAGGTCACCAACGATTCCGACTGTGGCCATCTCGAATATGGGGGCATCGGGATCCTTGTTGATGGCTACGATAACATCCGATCCCTGGATACCGGCTACATGCTGAATGGCGCCGGATATCCCGCAGGCGATGTAAAGTTTGGGTCCTACCGTTTTCCCCGTCTGCCCGACCTGCTGGTGGTGCGGAACCCAACCCTCGTCAACCAACGGCCGGGAAACGGCAACCGCTCCCCCGAGGGTTTCCGCCAGTTCCTCTAACAACTTTAGTCCTTCTCTTTTACCAAGCCCTCTGCCCCCGGCCACGATCACATCCGCTTCTTCCAGGTTGATAATCTTAAGGGCGGATTCCACAACTTCGGCGACTTTTGTCCGGATGCGCTCTTCGCTACACTGCACCTGGTGCCGGACCAGTTCTCCTTTGCACATATAGTCCGGCTCAGCCTTTTTCATCACTTTGGGGCGTACGGTCGCCATCTGGGGCCGATGGTGTTCTGTATATATGGTAGCCATGATATTCCCGCCAAAAGCCGGTCTGGTCTGCAGCAGGAGCCCTGAGTCCGGGTCAATGGCCAATCCCGTGCAGTCAGCGGTAAGCCCCGTCTGCACCCGGACGGCAATCCGGGCGGAGAAATCACGACCGTTGTTAGTCGCCCCGAACAGAACAATTTCCGGCTTGTATTCATTAATAAGATCTACCATGACGTCGGTGTAAGGTTCAGTACGGTACACCGCCAGTTCCGGGGCATCGGCAATGTAGGACCTGTCCGCGCCATAGGCAAACACCTCTGCGGTCACGCCTTCTACACCATGGCCAAGAACCACCCCGGAAAGATCGGTCTGGAGCTGGTTGGCCAGTTTTCGCCCCTCACTCAACAGTTCCAGAGCCACATCCAGAGGTTTCCCATTCTTGATCTCGACATACACCCAAACGCCATGGTACTGACCACTGTCGCTCTGGGTGACAATTTCCTTCTCGATTTCAATAGCTTCATTTGGGCAGAAAGAGTGGCAGGCTCCACAGCCGGTACAGGTTTCGCCCAAAACAGCCATGCCACCCTCCAGCATAACCGCTCCAAACGGGCAGTTATCCACACAAATCCCGCACCCGATACAGTTATCGGAAACAATTCGCACCGCCATTGTCTTTCTCCCTCCGCCTGGTTAGATGACCTTAAGTTCTCTCAGCTTTTCGACTGCAGCCGGCACTGTGTCCTCCGGCGCCCCGGTAAACACCTGGCCACCCTGGCGCCGTTCGGGGGCAAAAACCCGCCGAACCTGGGTGGGTGAACCGGCCAGCCCCAATTTAACCGGATTGGCCCCGATGTCCTCGGCGCTCCAAACCGGAATATCCTCTTCAATTGCCCGCATGGTCCCCTGCATGGAGGCATAGCGGGGCATGTTCAGGGTTCTTTCTACTGTAAGGAGGGCCGGCAGCTGCACCGTAACCCGTTCAAATCCGCTCTCGAGCTGGCGCTCAGCCGCAAGCACCCCGTTATCAACACTGCCAATGCTGCGGACACAGGTGATTTGGGGGATGTTCAGGTGTTCGGCAATCCCGGGGCCCACCTGGGCCGTATCGCCATCAATGGCCTGTTTGCCGCAGATGATCAGATCGCACGGCCCCAGTTTCCGGATACCCATAGCCAGGGTGTAGCCTGTTGCCAGGGTGTCGGCACCGGCAAAAGCCCGGTCACTGAGAAGCACCACCTTGTCGGCACCCATGGCAATCGCTTCCCACAGGGCCAGTTTTGCCATCGGCGGCCCCATGGTGATCGCCGTCACCGTGCCGCCAAGCCGATCCCTCAGGGCCAGGGCCGCTTCCAGGGCATGTTTATCAAAGGGGTTGACAATGCTGGGAACACCTTCTCTGATCAGGGTGTTTGTTTGCGGGTCAATGCGGACCTCGGTGGTGTCCGGTACTTGTTTGATGCAGACTACTATGTTCATGGATGCCATTTTCCCCCCTGCAGTGCCTGTTATTAGTTAAAATACCATAACCGGCAGCCTGAATCAATAGACAGGCCGCGTCCACCTGCCCCCAAGGAGGCGGAATCAGCCTTTTTTAGCCGTCTTCTGTTTCAACTGAGCTGGTCTTTGGCCCGAACCGTTACCGATCCTTGGCCGCATAGACGCTCCGCTTCCTCAATCAACCGGGCACTGAACGCTACCCGGTATCTGTCTTCCACCAGCCACATTTTTTTTGCCTCCGGAAAGCAGAGGTAAACAGGAGTTTCCCCAGGGAAGCGGGATAGAATACGGGCAACCCGGTTCAGCAATTTTTTATCCTCAGGCAACCCATTAAGCCGGATATAAATGGCCCTGTCAGGATCGCCCCCGAAAACAGCGTTTTTTTGGCCGGCAGGGCATCCTTCAGAGACTCCGTTCCCCTGTACCGGTCTGTTCTGGTTGATTGGGCCGCTCCGATTGTCAGACCCAGGCTGCTCCAAATTCCGGGGGGCCGGGACGGCCTGCCCCGGAACAAAAGTGATCACCGATTCACAGAACACCTTGGTCCCCTCTTCCTGGCGATTGACGCGCCCTTCCACCAGAAGGATGGCACCCGGTTCCAGGAGACCGGAGACATTGAGGTATGTTTTGGGGAACACCAGCACCTGAACGGCCCCGGAAAGATCTTCAAGGGTGAGGTAAGCCATCATATCCCCGCGCTTGGTGGTGCTCCTTCTGACGCTGGCCGCCAAACCGCCGATAATCACCCGGGTTCCGTCCGTCTGGGAACTCAATCCCCGAACAGGGCAGGACACTTTCCTGGCCAATTCCGTCTGGTAGGGTGTGAGAGGGTGGCCGCTGATATACAGCCCCAGGCTCTCCTTCTCCATTTCCAATATTTCGCTGACAGGCAGTTCCGGAATCGGCGGCGGGGCCACCTGCTCCCGGGCAAAGCCATCCCCGGCGTCTTTCAGGTCGTCCACCAGGTCGAGGAAAGAGATCTGCCCGCTCTCCTTCTCCTGCTGGCGCCGCGTGGCTATGTCCAGTATTTCCTCAAGCATCACCAGCATCTGTGACCGGAGCAAACCCAGGGAAACAAAAGCCCCGGCCCGGATTAGGCTCTCCAAAACCCGTTTGTTTACCTGTTTCAGGTCCACACGCTGGCAGAAATCTAGCAGGGACTGGAACGGGCCCGACTCTTTGCGGGCCTGGATAATTGATCGCACGGCTCCCTCGCCCACGTTTTTGATGGCCCCGAGGCCGAACCTGATTTTATCACCGACCACAGTGAAGTTTTCCAGGCTTTCATTGACATCCGGAGGAAGAATGGTGATGTTTACCCGCCGGCACTCCTGGATATAATCAGCCACCTTGTCGCTGTTGCCTCTGACGCTGGTCAGGAGGGCGGCCATGTATTCAACTGGGTAGTTGGCCTTCAAGTAGGCAGTCTGGTATGCAACCACCGCGTAAGCCGCGGAATGGGATTTATTGAAACCGTAACCGGCGAAAAACTCCATCAGTTCAAAAATCTGCCCTGCCACTTTGGCGGAGATCCCCCGGGCGGCAGCTCCATCAAGAAAATTCTGCCGCAGGCCGGCAATTACTTCCGGCTTTTTCTTGCCCATGGCCCGGCGCAGGCTGTCCGCCTGCCCCATAGTAAACCCAGCCAAGTCACTGGCGATGCGCATCACCTGTTCCTGGTAGAGGATTACCCCGTACGTGTCACGGAGGATCGGTTCCAGGGCCGGGTGCAGGTATTTCACAGGCACCTCCCCGTGTTTCCTCTTGATGAAGTCGTCAACCATCCCGCTCTGCAGAGGGCCGGGGCGGTATAAAGCAACCAAAGCCACGATATCTTCAAACCGTTCCGGTTTCAGTTCCCTCAGGATAGCGCGGAGGCCGGAACTTTCCAGCTGGAACACCCCAATGGTGTCACTTCTACTGAGAAGCGCATAGGTGCAGGAATCATCCATTTTCATTTGTTCCCATTGGATGTCGGTTTTCCGGGTATGGCTGATGATTGCCAATGCGTCCCCGATTACCGTCAGGGTTCTCAGTCCCAGAAGGTCCATTTTGAGGAGCCCGATCTCCTCCACCGCCGTCATGGGGAACTGGGTGGTCACAGCCCCTTCCGTCATCTTCTGCAAAGGCAGGTAATTGACCAGGGGTTCCCGGGAGATAACCACCCCGGCAGCGTGGGTAGAGGCATGCCTGGGCATTCCTTCGATGGCCATGGCCATGTTGAGCAGGTTCGCCATCCGCTCGTCAGTGTCGTTAAGTACTCGCAGTTCGGGTGAAGTAACGAGGGCCCGGTCCAGAGTAATCCCCAACTCCTCGGGAACCAGCTTCGCCACCCGGTCAACTTCACTGATCGGAAAACCAAGGACCCGGCCCACGTCCCGCACAGCCGCCCGGGCCGCCATGGTGCCGAATGTGATAATCTGGGCCACGTGGTCGGAACCATACTTGGCCGCCACATAATTGATCACTTCACCGCGCCGTTCGTAGCAGAAGTCAATGTCGATATCCGGCATGGTCACGCGGTCCGGGTTAAGAAAACGTTCAAACAGGAGGTCATGCTGCAGTGGGTCTATATCGGTGATACCAAGGACATAGGCAACCAGGCTGCCGGCGGCCGAACCCCGGCCCGGCCCCACTAGAATACCTTGACTTTTGGCCCAGTTGATGAAATCCTGCACGATCAGGAAATAGCCTGCGAACCCCATCCGGAATATGACGGAGAGCTCGTATTCGAGCCGCTCTGGGTAAGCGCCGTCCACCGGCAGCCCTCTCCTGTCAAGGCCCTGGTAACAAAGCCGGGTCAGGGCTGTCTCCAGGGTCTCCCCCTCACCAACCTGAAACTCGGGCAGATGGAGTTGGCCGAAATCCAGCTTGACGTTGCAGCGTTCAGCTATATCAACAGTATTTTTCAGGGCCTGAGGTTGCTCGGAGAACAGCTGCCGCATCTCTGCGGCCGACTTCAGGTAGAACTCATCGGTAGGGAAACGCATCCTTCCCGCCTGATCCAGGGTCTTCCCGGTCTGAATGCAGAGAAGGACATCCTGGACAGCGGCATCCTGCCGCCTGGTGTAATGGACATCATTGGTCGCCACAAGAGGCACCTGCAGCTCCCGGCTCAGCTGGACCAAGGCCCTGTTTACCCGCCTCTGTTCCGGAAGCCCGTTTTCCTGCAGTTCCAGGAAAAAACGTCCGGGTCCGAAGATGTCCTGGTACTCGCCGATGGCCGTTTTGGCCGCCTGAGTCTGGTTCAGGGACAGGAGTTCCGCAGTCTCACCGGACAGGCAGCCGCTGAGCGCGATCAAGCCTTCGTGATGTTGGGATAAAAGCTCCTTGTCCACCCTCGGTTTATAGTAAAACCCCTCCAGAAAACCGAGTGACACCAGTTGGAGCAGATTCCGGTATCCAACCTGATCCTCAGCCAGAAGCACAAGGTGGTATGGCGATTCATCCTTAATGGAGTTGCGGACAAACCTGGACTGGCGGGCAACGTAGACTTCACATCCGAGGATGGGCTTTACCCCCGCTGCCATGGCCGCCTTGTAAAAATCGATTACCCCGTACATAACCCCGTGGTCGGTAATAGCCAGGGCAGGCATACCGAGTTCCCGGGCCGCCGCCACCACGTTATTGATTCGGGCCGCCCCATCCAGCAGGCTGTACTCCGTATGGACATGTAGGTGGACAAAACTCATAATCACACCACATTTACCGGTAGTTTGACAGGGAAAACCGGGCCGCCTCCGGGCTGCTGCCCTGTTACAAAGCCCATTTTTCTACAAGCGAGGTCAGTCAAACACAAGACTGATCCGGCCACCGTACCTCTTGACCGAAACAGGGTAATTCAAGAAATCCGTCAGATTTCTGGATGAGAAAACCTTTTTTGTTTCCCCTGAAGAATGGACTTCACCGCTGCGGAGCAGCAAGGCCTTATTGAACAGTGGGATTATCTCTTCTGCGTAATGGGTTACATAGAGAATCGTCAGATCCGCCCTGTTTTTCGCAATCAACCCAATCATCTGCAGCAGCTGCTCACGGGAGAAAACGTCCAAACCAAGGCAGGGTTCGTCCAGGATCAGCAGCCTCGGGACTGCCATAAGTGCTCTGGCGATCAAGACTTTTTGTCGTTCCCCCTGCGACAGAGTTTTGTAGGGCCGGTTGACCATATCCAAGCAGTGCAATTCCTTTAAGGTTTCGTGCGCTTTCTCTACCTCATGGTCTTCCGGCTGTTGGTACAAACCGATTGAGGCAAACAATCCGCTGAGAACTATTTCCTCCACGGTTTCGTTAAAATAAAACTGTTCCTGAAGAGAAGAACTGACAGTCCCAATTGATTTTCGGAGTTCCCGAAGATCAATGCTTCCAAAGGGGTGCCCGAGGACGGACACTTTTCCGGTGGAGGGCCATAGATAGCCATTTATTATTTTTAACAGTGTGGTTTTGCCCGAACCATTGAGCCCATAAACAACCCAATGCTCTCCCGTCTGAACCGACCAGGAAATATTCTTCAGAATATAACTGCTGCCTATTATCAGAGAAATGTCTTCAATCAGTACGCTCATTAGGCATCATCGTCCCCCAACAGCCGCCGGGGGTTGCGGTGCAGGTTGTTATAAGTGTGACAAAAACCCTTGTTTTCTTCTTTCAGTTTCTCGACCTTTTCTTCCCCCGTCAGTCGGTGGTAAAGAACTCGGAACCGAGCCTGGATAAAGCTGCGGATGGCTTCCACTGCCAAATCTGCCAAGTGGCTGCATCCGCCGGGCCCCCCGACAATGCCGCTGACTTTGGCAATAACCCCGCCGGCCACCCTGACTCCCACCAGTTGGTGCACCTTCGGTTCCACCTCTTTGCAGATGTCGTAGGGTGTCCGCAGCATTGCTGCCCTGGCTTCAATTATCTCTCTTGTACTCACCCGGAACATTATGTTCAAGTTCATTTCATGAACCCCGTCCTGGAAGGAAACCTTGATCATAACCTCATCCGGGCCGGTCTGGTAAGCGACCGCCTTCTTGTCCCGCCGGTAGATTTCCGTATTCATTTAAGTTTATCTCTCCTCAGTTCTTTTAACATCTTCGCCGGGAAGTCCCCGTCCTGAGCCTTCCTTGCTTGCGAAGCGAGGGCGAAGGGCGGGGATGAGAGGCGGTTATATTTGTGCAGAACATCTGTTCGTCCACTCCCTTTTATGGTACAATGTAGTAAAGCGTCCACCTGCAGGCAAACGGTCGGAATACATATATCAGTCAGTAGCCCTGTATTCTGTAAAGCCAATAAGGGAGTTCTGACGGACGCATTAGGGTGGGGACCACCCGAATTCAGGCCTGTCTGAAGCACCGCAGGTTGCTGATGAAGCAGGAAGCCGCCACTTCTAAAGTGGAGGTAGTTCAACGTCATGCCTAACGGCATTTAAATTCCCCTGTTAACACCGTATGGACTAATCCAGTTATGCTGAAAGATTTGCCTCCAACCGGTTGATTTATCTCCAGGTAGAATATTTCGAATCCGTGTCGATTATTTCCTGCCTGTGACCATTATTTCCATCTCCAGTGAACTATTAAATACCTTTGTCATGAATTTGCATTTCACTCACGCCCTGGAGCACCCGTTGAGCGCAGTCAAACCCGATCTTGCCCACAGCCTTGGCCTGCCCTTGCTGCTGCCTGCTGTCATCAAGCATACCTCGCTACCCCCGAGGTCCTGGCCGACATTTACGAGCCGATCGTACCCGGGCTGAAAGGGGTTCCGGGAGAAGCGGAAAAGTGCGCCGCAGGCGTGGAAAAAGCCTCCTCTTGGGCCTGGCACCCGTGAAGGCCGATGAGTCTGTCATCAAGGCGATTTACCAGGACAGCCTAGCGCCGATAAGTTAAAGTCCAGGACCGTTACTGCCCTTGCTGGCTAAAGGCCCCGGCGGTTATCGCCTGGTCTTTTTTCCCTGCTGGGAATTCAACCGGAAACAACAGGTCGCCAGGGAAGAACTAAGCCGCCCGGTCGCATCAATATTAGGATACCTGGCAAAGTTATTTTCCAAAATTCTCGGGATTAGAAAGGAACACTTACCGGTTTTCGGGCCATGGTTTTCAAACGGAACGAATTAAATAAAAAAAGGGGCAAGCACAGCCCCACTCTTGTTCAAATCCAGTGTTGGTTCCAACCTTAACATGAACAGACCCCAATTGGAGTGTGAATATTGGGCAAAAACCGTTAACCGAGACTCAACTCCCGGCAAATTTCAACGCCGTGCCTCGCATCGTTTGCCCAGCAATCGGCCCCGACGTACTTACATACCTTCTCGTTTACTAACCCGCCAATGACAACCTTGACACTTTGCCGAAGCCCTTCTTGCTCAAATAACTCCACAGTCTTCTTCATTGATTCAAAGGAAGCGGTTAATAGCGCTGACAAGCAAATAATCCGGACACCTTTTTCCCTCGCCGCCTGCACAAATTTATCAGGCGGAACGTCAACCCCAAGATCCTCCACCTCAAACCCCGAACACCTCAGCAGGGAAATGGTAATATCCTTCCCGATGTCATGAATGTCCCCCTGGACCGTCCCGAAAACCACGGGTACTATCCCGCAGATCTCGCCTGCCTCGGAAAGCGCCGGCAAAAGAAGGCTCATTACCTGCTTGAATATTTCAGCGGACATTATCAGGTCACTAAGGAAATACTCCCTTTTTGCATACCTTTCCCCCACCAGTGTCATGCCTTTACGGCATTCCTCAACGATCTCCACCGGTGACCGCCCCTGGTCTAAAGCCTGTTTGACCAGGAATACAGCTTTTCTCTCATCAAGTTCAGCTGTGGCATTGATTAGGCTGTCCGGCATAATAGTCACGCTCCTCCCTTTCGCGAGGCATTAAGTCAAAAAGGTTGGGGCAGCGACGTTAGCCTGTAGCGGTCTCCCCTATAAATTAGGTAACCTAGACCAACGGGGCGCCCATCCGCGGAGTAAAGCACCTGCTCGACACAAAAAGCGGGCGTACCTGCCGCGACTCGTAACAGTTCAGCCTCGTCTTCCTTGACCACAGTAGCCTGGACCGTAAGCTTGCTGGAGGCTGGCAGGACATCGGAATGCTTCTCGACAAGCTCTGGCAAGGGTTCGTATTCCAGCTCAGCTTCAAGTATCGGCTTGCCCTTGTCGTACAAAAGGTACTTTCTATCGTATACCAAAGGTTCGCCGTTGGCAAATAGCAGCCTGCGAATCGATAATACTCTCGCATCAGGCTGAAGGGCGAGTTTCCGGGCAACATCCGCTGGTGCCGGGATGACTTTGGCTTCCAAAAGCCTGGCATCAGACTCCCAACCCCGTTGTTTCATATCCTCGTGAAACTCGTCAATCCGGAACATGGCCCTATCCAATCGACGCCTGGAAACAAAAGTACCCTTACCCTGCATAGTATAGACAAGACCAGCTTCGATAAGCTTTGCGACACCCTTTCTGACCGTCATGCGGCTCAAGCCATACTTCTCTCCCAGTTCACTTTCGGACGGCAACGGTTCATCGGGGCCAAGTTCCCCACTTTTAATTTTCCGCTCCAGTATCTGGGCCAGCTGGTAATATGGTGGCACAAACGAGTCTTTATCAATTTGCTCCGAAATATTTCGTGTTCCACCAAGGTTTAGATCGTTTTGCATCAACAAACCACCCAATCCAAATACTTAGGAAGCCCGGAAGTCTAATTAAAAGGCCCGGATTCAGCCCTGAGTACCTCTTGGTATATTATACTACATCCAGGGGCAGGAATTAAAGCAAGCCTGACCCGGGTTGGATTCGGGCACACGGTTTCCCGCGGCGGCATTCTGGTTTCGGGTGAACCCTGCCCTGTTGCATTCCACAGCCTTTAATTTTTCCGGAAGACCTTTGAGGACTTAAAAAATGCGGAACAGGGGATGTTTACCCGTCTTTGGCTTCACTCCATGGAGTCTTCCGGCATAGGCCACCATGGCGTCGGCAGCGGCGCAGGCAGGGTAGACCCATTCGGCATTTCGGATAGGACCGTAAAAAATAAAATCGCCTCCATTAAAAATAGGGAGGGTATAGATGGCGGCACCCGAGGCAATTCCTTTCACGGTCCGGGATTCCCCCTTGAGCCATGTGTGAAAAGCATTTGATGGAGCTAGACCAGCGGGACAACCGAGGGCTTCCTTTACCTCCCTTATCGCAACTGCACCCCAGGCCGTGCCGGGGACATCCAGGCACCCGACATCAACGAGTATGTTCGTTACCCCCGCCTCTTGGGACTTGCTGATCAGGCCTTCCCCACAAAGCATCGTAAGTTTATCCGAGGGCTTAAGCGCGCGGGAAGAGAAAGCCAGTATCATGGCGGATTGTACTCCCGCCTTGGCAATCGCAGCCATGTCCGATTCGGAGTGCTGCGCATCGATTGAGTTGTATATCAGTCTCTTGGCAACCGAAGTTCTCGCAAAATGGCGGTAGACCTCAAGCCGGGCCGAAATAAATGGAGAATCCACGAGAATCGCGCAGTCGCTGTTCTCCGCAACGAACTCAACGTATCGGGTAAGGGCCAGACCGGTCTCACCAATGACGTCAATGGCTCGCGGGTTTCCCGTCTGGCGTGACAGTTCCGCTTCCCGCTTCAGAAGCTCACGCGCTGCATCTCTGTCAAAGACACCCCTCTGATGATCCGATACGATTCGGTGACCAGGGTAAAAGATGCTTCCACAGAGTACTGTTGGGAACTCGCCCGGCTGGCCGCCAAACACGACACCACCTATTTCGACTGTATGTTGTGCTGCTGAAAATTTAATCATTGTTTCCTCTCCCTCTCCTGTACCATACACTCAGTGTCACTTCCCGGCAAACCGCTAACGAAAGTGATAAGGGATGGCTGATGTTCGCGATGCCTCTTGGCCTCATGCAGTTCGGCCTTCAACTCCGACGCCCCGGTTAGGCCGCCAAGCATCTCCAACACTATGCGCCGGAGTTCCGCTTGACTGAGACCGTAAACGATCGCATTAAGACACACGTCCAGTGTGTCAGAGGTGCCCCATCCGCAGTCAGGGGCTGCTCCCGGCTCTATACTGTCCACATCTCTAAGCGTCGGTGGCCTCTTTGAGCCGGTGCTGGAACAAAACAATCGGATTGACTGGCCTCCTTCTGCAAAAGCCTTGACGTGGCCCATAACCACCGCCCCCCGGGTGGAGCATTCCTCGGAAATGCCCCCCACAAATGAGCTGACGGTTTCCTTCCAATTGAGGGCGTCAAGAAAGGTTGGAGCCGCCAACTTGATGCTGGCTGCGTAGGCGCTGGGTCCTTCGAAAGAACCGATCATCTCAGCGATCCTGCGCACGTCACCCGGAACAAGTACACTCACTTCCAGAACTACAGCCATTGGGTTTTGTTCTGCTATTTTCACCCGGGCTGCCTCCACCTCGTCCGGTGCTGCCAAATCCACCTTGTTGATGGCGAGCAGATCGGCCTCCTGAATCTGGGCCTGAAGAAGCGGCCCAAGGGCCTCGTACAGTTCGCCGAATCTCGTGGCATCGACAAGCACCGCGGTCCTCACTTTGCCAACGCCCCTGCCGTAATGGCGCAAGGTCTCTACAATCCGCGCCGGCTCAGAAACCCCGGACGGTTCTACGAGCACAAGATCAGCATCGTTTTCTTGTCTTACCTGTTCCAGGGTTCGAACCAGATCAGACGCCAACTGGCAGCAGACACATCCCGAGAACAGTTCATAAACAGCGGGGCCGACCTGTTTCAAGACGCGCTCATCGACCCCAATGTCGCTAAAATCGTTAACCACGATGGCGAGCCTTCTGGCTCGCTTGACAACAAGGTATTTGGCCAGTTCGACCATCAATGTTGTTTTTCCTGCCCCCAGGAACCCACCGATGATCCAGACCTCCATGCCCCGACACCTCCTTCCGCTTTCGGCCGGGGGGCAGGGGTTGGGGCCCCACGGGTTACCCATGGAAAGCCCCAACATGCCTCGACTTTTCCTATTCCCTGTTATACCAACCGAGCTCGTTTCCGGCCTTCACCATAGCCTTGACATTCTCAGGCCTGGCGTTAACCGGGATTTCGCAGCCGCAGCTGAAGATAAATCCCCCGCCGTCTCCCACCACTTCAATCAACTTCTGGCAGTAATCGGTCACTTCTTCAGGAGTTCCAAGTACCAACAGGGATGCAGACACATCCCCCATCAGGCACATGTGGCCGCCCAATATTTCCTTGGCCTTGAAGATATCGGTGCTTCCGTCCAGTTCCAGAACGCACCTGCCCTTGGGGTACTCCTTGAAAAAGGGCAGGAAGGGGGTCCAGTCTGAATCGAAGTGGAACACCGGTGTGATGTTTTCCGCCACCAGAGCCTCCACCAGCTTCTCCATGTAAGGCAATACAAACCTCTCGTATTGTTTCGGCGAGATAAATGTGGCTGAGGATCTGGCGTTTCCGATGAACACCCTCCTGATGCCCGTGAAGTCGACCATGTTCTTTGCCATCGCGATAGCATCGGGGAGGCATGCGTCAACCGCGGCCTTCACCCTATCGGGAATCCGATAGATGTCAAGAGCGAATTTGGCCAAAGAGCGCATATAGGAGAAACGCCCGAATGGCTCCATGGACACGCCGCCTATGAGCGTGGTTACCCCTCTCTCAGCCCACTTGTCTATGTCTTCCTTCATGGCTTTGAGGTTCCGTGCTCGCATTTCCGGAACCTGATCGGGCGGGATTGCAGGGTGGATCTTCGAGAAATAGGTGCTCATGAACTTGCCGTACCCATGCTCGGCGATGAAGTCATAGTCGTCCACCGTCATTATTTCTTCCTCAACCAGCTGGTGGATGGAATCTTCCGGCAGGTCGACGCCGGGCATCCTGACTTTCATGGGGAAGATAACGGGAAGGGCGACAGCGTCGAACCGCTGACCCATCATCACGTCCCAACCGCCACAAACGCGGAATACCTTCTCGACCGCTGCATCGGCCCGCTCGCGATCAAACAGGAACTGCTTGGGCGTAATTTCGGCACAAGTCGCGGGATAGTACCCGAGAGAAGGGCAGTTTGGGACCTTGTCGGTCTTTTCCAGCCTGATCGTCGCCTGAAGCCGTTCCTCAGCACACATTACACCCCCGGCGGTTGTCATCCCGCTCTCACCTCCGTGAAGGACTGTGCAAGTCTGACTGCTTCCACCGCATCACCGCCATAAGCGTCCGCTCCTACCTTCTTGCTCACAGACTCATCAACCGGGCCACCGCCCACCATAATCTTGATTTTATCCCGGAGCCCGGCATCAACAAAGGCCTGGATAGTCTCCTTCATGGTTGGGAAAGCGACAGTCAGAAGCGCGGATATGCCGACTATGGTTGCCCCCGTCTCCCTTACCATGTCAACGAATCTCTGAGGCGGAACGTCTACTCCCAGATCAAAAACCTCAAACCCGTTACACCTCAACATATTCACGACGATGTTCTTGCCGATGTCATGGATGTCGCCGAGCGCCGTACCCACCACAACTTTTGCCGCTGGCCTCGAACCGTTGGATTTTAAATGCGGGCCAACCAATGCCATTGCCCTGCTGAATATTTCACCGGACATAACCAAATCAGAAACGAAGTATTGTTTGCTCTCAAACCTCTCACCGACAATTTGCATTCCCTTACGGCAGGCATCAATTATGTCCATGGGATCATCGCCTGCCTTTAACCTGTTTTCAACGAGGCTGATCAGGCAGTTCTCCTCCAGGTCGGCGAGAAGCCTGCTCATTTCGGCAAAATCCTCCATCAGTTGTTATCCCTCCCTTGGGTGTGAAGATTGCTACTATGCCTCAGCAGGACGTTCACGTACGATTGCCAACAGGATCGCGCTGAGAATCATGGCAACGGCCAACGTCACGTAAACCCAGATATATTGGCCTCCCGTGGTGTCCAACACCGCCCCCAGGACAACCGGGAAGGTCATGGGGCCGATTTGACACACCGTGTTATAGAACCCCATTGCCGTTCCCAGGTTTGGTCCTCCGACAAGCTCGGTTACCATCGTGTTAAGAGGCGGCGACACAAACGCTACGGCAAAACCGGTGAGCGCTACGAGAGTCCAAAATAGGCCAAGATTGGTATTTGAACCAACGATTAGGACCATTACAGCAGTGACAAGAACTGCAACGATAGCCACCGGTTTGCGCCGGGCACCAAGTTTATCAGAGATAACACCACTCAGGAAAGTCCCCGTCATGTTTGCCAGACTGTAAATCGTCATCATCGCCCCCGCGGTGGTTATCACCAGTCCACGCCCCTTTGTCAGGTACGCAAGCGTCCAGGTGAGCATACCCATGGTTGTCCCCACAACGAGAAAGCCGATGATACAGCAAACGATAAACGCAGGGTTCAGCAGTGGATTCCCACTCGGTTTTCCTGTCGCAACGGCAGTGGTGGCTGTCTCAGCCCCCGAACTCTTGGAAGGTCGGCCGACTTGCTTTGCAAGTGCCCCCTCTTTCCCCAGCAAGAAAACAAGCAGCGCCACTACAAGAGTTATTAAACCCGGGGCGGTAAACGCATGCCGCCAACCCACCTGTTGAACTAACTTGGGGAGAAAGGCGTTGACAAGCATAGCCCCGAGAGGCGGACCAAGAAGGAAGATCCCCATGGCTGTGGCGCGCTGCTGTCGGGCAAACCATCCCGACTGATACTTTATCGCGCACGCAAATATGGGACCCGCACATAACCCTGCCAGCAGCCTCAGGACAAAGGCACTAGAAAAACTCCCGACCGTTGCCGTTAACATCGTAAATAGACCACCCAAAAGAAGAGCGGTCCCCAGTACAACTCTGGGTCCGAACCGGTCGGCCAGAAACCCCCCCGGTAACTGGGTGATTACGTAACCTATGTAAAAAGCGGACATAAGGGCACCGGCTTTGGTCATGCTCATTTTCAATGCCGGTACCGCGATAGGGATTATCGTCGCCCAGTTGAGCCGGTCGGCGATAGACATTCCAAATGCCGCGAGAACCAAACCAAGGATTACCCAGCGGTAAGGGGCCATAGGTGCATCTGCTGTGGAAATACCCACTGCCTCTGCCGGGGCCGGACCAGTACCGGGCGGCATAATTACTTGGCCTTTTGTGGCGTCCAATGCCATCTGAGGTTCACCTCCTAAAGTATTTGAAGAAACCGGGGCAACAGGATTTTGACGGACCCCCCCTCCTCGGCACTCTGTCTAGATGCATAGCTGTATAGACGTCTATGTGTCTATTTTATCATCGGGCCAGGAATGGTGTCAAGATTCTGAATTAGAAAAACTCGTAACATAAAGAACAAAACGGAAATAATACGAAATTCGTCGGATACTGTTGCCTTCTTGCATTCGAAAGCCAAAAGAGTCGTTGACCTTTGCACCCCGAAAAATCAAATTGAAAAACGTGATAAACACTCTTGCCCCTTTTTTTGGATTGCCACCACCATAAGGTTGCGTTACAATGATGATAATCTTGGGGAGAATTGGAGGTAGTTTAAATGGCAACAGTCAGGCCGTTCAGGGGTTTAAGGTACGCCCCCGACATTCCGCTGGCCGATGTTATTGCCCCTCCCTATGACGTCATTGATTCTGCAGCCCAGAACCGATATTATGAGCGCTGCCCGCACAACGTTATTCGCCTGGAATACGGCAAAACCTTTGTAGATGACGGTGAAAGCAACAACCGCTACACCCGGGCCGCTTCCGATTTTCAAAACTGGCGTCAAACTGGGGTATTGCAGTTGGAAGGTGCTCCCGCTTTCTACCTTTATGAACAGGAGTTTTCTGTTCAAGGCGTTCGTTATGTCAGAACGGGATTCATCGGGGCCGTCAAGCTTGAAGAATACGCTTCCGGCCAGATCCTCCCTCACGAGCAGACTTTGGCCAAACCCAAAGTCGACCGCCTGGATCTGATGCGGGCCTGCCGCGCTAACTTCAGCCCGGTTTTCGGGTTATTCCATGATGAGGAGAACGTTATCGGGAAGGCCCTTGACGGCATCAGAGGCAAGCGGCCCCCCGACGCCGCGTGCGTAGACGAGGCAGGGGAAGCTCACCGGCTGTGGGTAATCACCGATTCGCCCACCTGTGAGTCTGTCAGCAAATTCATGAGTTTGCGGCCGATTTCCATCGCCGATGGCCATCACCGTTACGAAACCGCTCTGCGGTTTGAGCAGGAGCAGGCTGCCAGGGGTGACCACGGGTGCGGTTATGTCCTCATGACCCTGGTAAACGCTGATGATTCCGGGATGGTTGTGCTTCCCACGCACCGCCTGGTCAGCAATGTACCCCCTGCCAAAATCGCGGGGCTGATGGATTCGCTCAATAAGGACTTCTCTGTGGAACCATGCGGCAATATCCTCCGGGGCAAGGATGCGCTGGAAACGGCTCTGGCGCAGTTGATAACCGATCTGTCGGCAGCCGGGGAAAAAGGCCATGCTTTTGGCCTGTGCAGTTCGGCCGGGGATTGTTTCCTTCTTAAATTAAAAGATGCCTCCAAGCTGCCCCAGACGGAAACAGGGGGCAGATCGAAGGCATGGTGGCACCTTGACGTCTCAATCCTGCATCACCTGATCCTGGAGAACCTTCTGGGCATCGGCGAAGAGCAGATGGCAAATCAGGAAAACCTTACATACACGCGCGATCCCATGGATGCGGCACGTTCCACTATCGACGGGGCCCACCAGCTTGCCTTTTTCCTTAACCCTACAAAGGTCTCCCAGGTTCTCGATGTTGCCCAGGCTAGGGATAAAATGCCTCAGAAATCTACCTTCTTCTATCCTAAGCTGATTACGGGCCTCATCATCAACCCCCTGGGCGAGGAAGGAATCGTAGGGTAACGGCAGGAAACCAACGGAGACAATATAGTTGAAAAAGATGCCGGTCCGGGCACCTTGGCCCTTTAAGAAACATGGTTTTAAACCTTGGGAAGCTCGTCCTTCAAGAAGCGGGCAAGGTCGGCCAGTGTGCCCTCAAAGTCGGCATAGTACTGCTTTTGCCGTGGGTTCTCCAGGAAATCCGTGACTAGAAACGTCCTCATCCCCAGCCGGGAAGCAGCCAGATCCTCCTCGACATCGTTTCCCACCATCAGGCAGTCTTCCGGCCGGCGGCTGACCCTATCCAGAATTTCCTCATAATACTCAATGCGCGGCTTACAGAAGTGCATGTTCTCATATGTAGTCACCAGACGGTAATTAAAGTCTTCCACGCCAGCCCAACGCAGCCGTTCCCTGATGGCCCTTTCCGGGAAAATCGGGTTGGTAGCGATCACCACATCACACCCATGCCGGAAAGCCCAATCAACAGCCGCCCTGGCACTCTCGCTGGCGGCAATTCCATCCTGGAGGGAGCTAAAATCCTGTTCGTAAAACCGGTCAAAAACTGACATCAGCGCATCCGGCGGGTGGCCTATGTCCGGCAGAAAATCTTCCATAAACGCCTGCCTGTTGGTCTTGGCTGGATCAAGGTTGTTAATCATGGCCCTCGTTGAGCGCCACACCCGGTCAACCAGGTTGTCGACGGGTACAACTTCATTCACCCTCATGGTCAGCAGGTAAAAATATCTTTTGAGAAAAGCGTCCATGTCAATTGGGAGCAGTGTCCCATCCAGATCAAATAGAACCGTAGTTACCAAGTTAACGCGCCTCCAAGCGTATCGAAACCCAATTCAGGGCCTGCCATTTCTGGCTGGTCTATTTAGCTTAATCATTAGAACTGCCTGTTGTCAAGAACGCGCTTGGTCTTCTTCTCACTTCGGGGGAGGCTGCCGGCGGGCACAATCTCCACATCGGCGGCAATACCGATGATAGTCTTAATATTGCGGCGGCAGGCTTCTTTTAGGGTTTCCGGGTTCACGCCCGGTTCCGCCTCAACTCGGATCAGGATGCTGTCCTTGCCCAAGTGCCTGTCCAGTACGATCAGGTATTCGCTGCCAGTCCCGGCGGTCTTTTGCAGCACAAAATCGATCTGCCCCGGGTAGATGTTGACCCCCTTGATTTTGATCATGTCGTCTGAACGTCCCAGGATCCGGTCTATCATCGGGAAGGGGCTGCCGCACGGGCACTGGTGGGGGATAAGCCGGGTTATATCGTGAGTCCGGTACCGGATGAGAGGCATACCCTCTTTGGTGATAGTGGTGATTACCAGTTCCCCCTGTTCCCCTTCCGGCAGCACCCGGCCGGTTACCGGGTCAATCACCTCAAAGATCAAATGGTCGGACCAGCCGTGGATGCCGGCGTGTTCCGGGCAGTCAATTCCGATTCCCGGCCCGAAGATTTCCGTAAGGCCGTAGATGTCAAAGCTATCGAACCGGAAAACCTCCCTAATCCGATCCCGCATCTTATCTCCCCACCGCTCCGAACCGAAGATGCCTATGCGCAGTCGGACTTCGCTTTTCAACCCGCGCTGCTCCACCTCTTCGGCCAGCAGCAGACCATATGAGGCCGTGCCGATCAGCACCGTCGTGCCCAGATCGCGCATGAATTGAAGCTGCTTCTCCGTGTTCCCCGGCCCCATGGGGATGGCCATGGCGCCCAGGCGCTCAACTCCAGCCTGGAACCCGATCCCCGCGGTCCAGAGACCGTATCCGGGAGTCACCTGTACCCTGTCACGCCTGGTAACCCCCACCGTCTGGAAACACCTGGCCATCATTTCCGCCCATATGTCCACATCCCGGGCGGTGTAGGGAACGATTATGGGCATTCCCGTAGTCCCTGAGGAGGAGTGAATCCGGACTACCTCTTCTTCCGGAACCGCCATAAGTCCCAGAGGGTACTCTGCCCGCAGTTCGCCCTTGGTGGTGAATGGGACTGCCGCCAGGTCGTCCACAGTCCTGATGTCTTCAGGGGTAATCCCTGCCTGTTTCAGCTTTTTCCGGTAAAATTCGGTGTTCTGAAAAACCCGGCTGATTGTCGCCTTTAATAAGGGGGCCTGGGAAGCCTTGATAGCGGCAAAATCAATCTCTTTCAGGCCTCGTTCTCCCAACTTATGTTCCAAAACCGCCATTTTTTACACCTCCATCGCCCTCAAACCAAGGTTGAACGCCAACTCATTAATGTCCCGGTACTGTCGCGGGACCGTCCGGCGAATGGCTTCCAGCATTGCGTCGGAAGCGAGGGGAAAATTGGGATAACCGCAGAGAGCCCCGACCATAACGACGTTGACCGTTTTGGGGTTCCCCGCTTGTGCAGCAAGGCCGGCCGCATCCAGAAGATAGAAGTTGGCCGCCGCCCCTTCCAGGCAGCCGGTAATTGCGTCAACGTTATATTCCGACAGCCCCAACGATACGGACACGGGGATTACTTTTTGGTTACTGACGATTGCTGTGCCACCGGAGCAGAGTTTCTTAACCGCCCGAGCCGCTTCCGCCAGCTCGAAACCAAGTAGAACATCAGCGCCTCCGTCGGGGATCAACGCGCCCGGCACACTGTCACCGAAGCGAACGTGGCTGACCACTGTCCCCTCCCGTTGAGCCATGCCGATTGTCTCCGAAGTCCGGGCTTGTAGGCCAGAGAGCAGCGCGGCCGCGGCAATCAGCCTTGACGCCAAAACCGCCCCCTGCCCGCCCACTCCGGCAATGATGATGTCAAACTTCATGAGGTAGACACCTCCCTGATGGCTTCCGCGGGGCAAATCTGGGCACAAATGCCGCAACCGAAACAGTTGTCAGTAATCTCGACCCCGCCGACGCGGGCGATAGCAGGGCAGCCCAGTTCTTCACAGCAGACTCCGCAGTCAACGCAGCTGTCCCGGTCAACCTGATAGCGAGTTTTCCGCTTGACAAGGGAGATGCACTCCCGTTTCATAATCACAACAGCAGGTCCGGGGAAGTTTAGCGCCTCACGGGCTGCGGCAACGGCCCGGGCATGATCACAAGGGTCAACCTCCCGGATGAATTTTATGCCACACCCCGCCACCAGCTTAGCCAGATCTACCGGCTCCGGGGTACCGCCAAGAGCGGTGCGGCCCAATCCCGGATGCGGCTGGTGCCCGGTCATAGCTGTCGTCCGGTTGTCGAGAATAACCACGGTGATATGGGTCTGGTTATAGACCGCGTTGATCAGGCCGGGAACCCCGGTGTGAAAGAAGGTGGAGTCCCCCAGAAAGGCAACGTGCTTACGCCCGGGTTCTGCCTTCTCCAGCCCCGATGCGATAGTTATGCTCGCCCCCATGCAGAGGCAGGTGTCTACGGCTTTCAAGGGGGGCATCGTACCCAGGGTGTAACACCCGATATCCCCTGTGAACACCGGGTCGGTCCCCCGAGCAGCCACCTTGAAGGCGTAAAATGAGGCCCGGTGGGGACAGCCGGCACAGAGAACAGGAGTCCGGACCGGCCAAGGCGGAGGTGGTGCCGCTTTCCGGTCAGCCGAATCTGATTCCCCGAAAAATTTTCCCAAAACCTCTTCGACAACGTTTACGTTGAACTCCCCGGCGGCCGGCACGGAACCGTCCTTTTTTCCAGCGATCTCAACCGTCAACCGGTGCTTCCAGGCAAGCTCAATTACCTGTTCTTCAATGACAGGGTCCTGCTCCTCAATGACTATCACCCGGTCTACGGACCGGAGGAAATCAAGTACCGGTTGTTCGGGCAGAGGATACGGGGTTCCTATCTTGACGAAGCTGGGGGAGGCAACCATCCGGACCAGGGCCTCGGCAACATAGGTGGCACTGACCCCTCCGGCAATGATTCCGGTACGTCCCCCCGGAACGTATTTATTAAACGGAAGATCCCCGTAAAGCCTCGCCATCTCGCCCTGCTGGCGGTTCAGCCATTGGTGCCGCTGAAAGGCAAGGCTGGGGAAGATCACCCATGATGGGCTCTTTTCGAATACAGGCTTCCTTTGCGTTTGTTGAACCTCACCCAGTTCCACGTCCTGGCAGGCATGAGACACCCGCGTCGTGGGCCGGACAATGACCGGTAGGCCCAGGGCTTCCGACAGGCCGAAAGCGGCAGCGGTCATGTCCTTGGCTTCCTGAGGTGTGGACGGATCCAACACCGGCAGTTTGGCAAACTTGGCAAAATGACGGGTATCCTGTTCGTTCTGGGAACTGTGCGGTCCCGGGTCGTCGGCTACAACGAGCACCAGACCCCCTTTGACCCCGATATACGCCAGGGTCATCAAGGGATCAGCGGCCACATTAAGCCCCACCTGCTTCATCGTTACAATGGATCTTGCCCCGGCAAAGGCCGCCCCGGCCGCCACCTCGAGGGCCACCTTCTCATTTACCGACCACTCGGCATAAATGCCAAACTCTTTGGCAGACGCGGCCAGCGTCGAAAACACTTCCGAAGAAGGGGTTCCCGGGTATGCGGCGGCCACCTGGACTCCCGCCTCAACAGCCCCCCGGGCGATTGCTTCGTTTCCCATTAACAGAACTTTTTCTCCCAAATTACCTCCACCCCCTTAACAGCAAAAGCCAGACCCGCACGAGTCTGGCTCCGGTTTTGTGCTTAGCCTCAGGCTCAACTCGAACTCAACTCCACTCCGCTCATTTATTGAGTTTTGCTCCGCTCATCTGGTCTCTTTGCTAACAATGATAGCACAAAATTCCGCGAACTGTATACCATTTTTTCAATCTTGCCCCTGCATGGAGTCAATCCCATACCGGATGAATCTTTCCCTCAGCCAGGCAACGGTCTTCTCCGAGACCCCGAATTCACGGGCCATTTCGGCATCCCCCCGATCTTTGGCGAAACCATCAATCAGGTGATCGAAAACAATTCCGACTTCGGTTGCCATTTCCTCCAGGCTCGGTTCCAACCCCCACGGGGCCCCCCGGGGGCTGTAATCCATGGACATCTCCTCAATGGTCTGGCGTTGGGTGATTCCTGTCTCGGTAACGTAACCCCCGAGTTCCGACTTGCCGTCAAGGTTCACCATCGTAGTTGACCCCATACCCTCGGGCACAAAAGCCCGGTCTTTTCCCGGTACAAACTCGTACCCTTCCGGCCGCGGCAGCACTTCAGCCCTTTCCGGATTTTGGCTTTCGGTTTGCTCGAGATTCGAAGTTTCCGGGTGCAGCGGGTATTTTTGGACCTCATGCTTTGGGTTCGGTCCGGGAGCTTTGTATTCCAAAGAACCCATCAGTTCTTCCAAGTCTGATGGGTTCTTCGGGGTCTGATCCGCAGTTGGACCGACTCGCCCATTCTGTTTGTTTGCCACTATCCGGCACCTCCATTTCTTGCGTGTGGTTGCCGTTAGTGTTTGTTCTGCGCCACTAAAAGTTGCACCCTTCCGGGACCAAATTATGGCCGCCGTTCCAGCCACTGTCCCGGGAAAAACACACTGGTTCAAACTTCAACTTCTTCTTTGCCCGGCACCATCTGAGTACCGCCCGCCTGGGTATAGCTTGCGGAATTATTACCGGAATCCGGCACGCTATCCACCTCATTAGAGGCCTTTTTCTCGGAAACCTTGGCCAGGAGGTAAATGCCGTTGCTGATCCCCTGCAGGGTCAACAGAGTGTTCGGGATGCCCGGGGTCTGAAACCGGCTGAAAAACTGCCAGAGGAAAACCCAGACCGAAACCACGGTCCATACCAGGACCTGGTAACGCCAGAGGGTTAAATGCCCATCCTCGTCTTCCAGGAGGTCCTCCAGCTGCGGTCGATCCTGGACCGGATAAACCTTCCCCGGCAAATACCGGTCGATAAGGGCGCCCAGTCCCAGTGTGGAACCACCGAATCCCATCAAAACAATCAGGGTCGCAGGGACGTCATACAGGTAGTTGTTCTGAAATACCACCTCAAAAACATATGTCAGGATGGCCAGAATGGTCCAGATGTACATCTGGGTGCGCGCCAGGCTGAGCTCGTTTTTTTCCGTCACCAAAAGCCTCAGCCACGAGCGCCAGAATGGCTGTTTCACTGGGAAGGCACAGCTTTCCTTGCGAAAAATGATCCAGGGTAGAACCAGGAAGCAGAGCACAACCACGCCCAAGGCAACAACCAGAGCATGATGGGCCTCTGCACCGGAAGCTATGATAAAATCCAGCTTGACCCCGCCCGGCGTTTCCCCGGCGGCGCCCGGTAACAAGGGGCCCGCCTGGCCCTCTGGCGCATCACTCCGGAACTTCAGAACCAACGTGGCCGGGCCCGGGGGCAGGCTTGCCCTCCACCCAGTTGCCCCGTCACGATCACCGGGATCGCCTTTGGCTTGGCCGGCCTCCTTCACCTCCCGGAACCCGTTCATGTCGATCCAGATTTCGCTCTCTGTCAGCCTGGCAAACGGGAGACAGTACTCGAAAAGGTGCTCCCGGTTTTGGGCATCCGTTTCTTGTACCCAAACCCCCTCCGGCCCCGTCAAGTCCTTCCCGGTTAATACAAGGATACCGCTCATGGCCACGACTTCCTTCGCCAGGCTTACCAGTACCGGCCCCGCATTGAGGGTTTTTTCGGTGTCGGCGCCCATACCGGACGCGGAACCGGCCAGCGCCGGAGTACCTGACAACAGGAGCAGAAGCAGCAGCAATAATACCGTTATCGGCTTTTTCACCATTAGCCTCCCTCTCAGGCTGCGATAATTCCCATAATTTTTTTACTCTGAAACCTTCAGGCAGCCGTTTGGGGTTATTCGGCTCTCGTGGTGCTTAATCTCCCCTGTCTCTTGTTGATCAAGCATCATAGCTGGACACTCTGTCAGGTTTTCCCCACACGTGGGGCATATCCAATCCCTGTTCTCGTTCGACGAATAAGAGAAATTTGAGCACTGGGGGCAATACTTCTTTAACACATCTACGGTCCCCTTTCCTTTTCTCATTCCCTCTCCCGGAAACCCAAAACATTCTCGTGTCATTAACCTGAGGCCAATAACGATGAGTTAATTGGCTGCGAAATCAATAATCCAGGTTCACCCTCATCACGTCAGAAATGGAGTAACCACTTTTTGAGATTCGTTCAACCAGTTCTCATGACAGTTTTGTTACTACCATTTTCCCATACTCGCCTCGTTTTCTTTGCTGCTTTATGGCAGTTAATTGAAGAACTTTCCCTTGCTCTTATGTCATTTTTTTTGCCCTTTCGCCTGTAAAGGATCGACTGTAACCAGATTTTCACGGGCAACAAGTGCCTGCCGGTCAGGTAAGCTTTTTACCAAAGTTGTCACCAGAAACCACTCGGAAAAATAGTGCCGTCTTTAAGACAGTTCTGACATAGTTCCCGCATTTTTGTGTCACATTACCTCGTCCCTACAACATAAAATACCTCCCCATGAAAACATAGGGAGGTTAAGTCGGAATTATAGACCTACAAATAAAAATGGTCGGGATGACAGGATTTGAACCTGCGGCCTCTTGGTCCCGAACCAAGCGCTCTACCAAGCTGAGCCACATCCCGACTGCACTGTTCATTGTACCAGCAGTTTGGCCGCAAGTCAAGACGGTTAAAGGTTCATGTGTCGTTGGCCTGGCCCCGGGTCCAGGTCTTCACCCTCCTCGGGGGAAGTTCCCGAATCCTAACTCTTGCTTTTTTTCGATGCCGGCTTTACCTGGTTCAGCTTTCGGGCTATTGTCGCGGAGCGGAAAAAGTTTTAGGCGAAATTTCGAAAAACTGAAAGCCCCATGCAGGAAAATGTCCCCTTTCGCCGAATTGTAAGCCCGGGGTGATTAGCGTTGACAGTTCCGATTTTAATTGGTTTGATTATCTTTTCCATGTTAGCTGGATGTACCATTTCGATTGTTATGTCCCGTTGGTACTACTCCAAAGCCATTAAGGAACTGAACACCATTGTAGAAAACGCCAAACAGATTGCGCCCGCCTCCGTTCCGGTTAGCGACTCTGAGAAAGAATACATAGCGTCCTAATACCTAGGAAGACCAGAACAGTGAACGTAAGAGCCTTTCGGGCTTCTCCTGCTCGAAATGTGGCCGATAATACAACCCTGTGAGCGAATCGTGCATGACAAGGTATTCCAGCCTATCCTCCATTTATTTGCGGTCAGTAATGTTGCGTCCGACTGCGAGAACGCGGTCATTTCCCCGGATAGTGGCCCTTTTTAGACTTACTTCCAACCACAGAAAGCATGGTTTTTTCATCGCCCCCTCCTCCGAATTCCCCAATCAATCCCCAATTTGTTCACGAAAACACTGTTTTCGTAGCGGACTATTTGGAAAAGTACCGCTCTCTGTCCTGATTTGACTGCTTCCCCCATTGGCTTGCCTACAGTCTGAACTTGGCAACGGCCTTTTCCAGTTCCTGTCCCAGGCGGGCCAGTTCGTCAGCCGAAGCGGCGATTTCCTCAACAGAAGCCGTTTCTTCCTCGGTACTGGCGGCCATTTCCTGAGCCGACGTGGCAACCTGCTGGGCGATTTCCCCGATAGTCTTTACGGCGTTGACCATTTCTTCACTCCCCTTGGCCAACTCTTCCGTAGAACTGGAAACTTCCTGTACCCGGGTGGCAACGCTTTCAACAGAATGTCCGATCCTTTGAAAACTCTCCGCGCCTTCGGCTATGACATTGGTACCGCCGTTTACCAACTGGGCATTATTTTGCATGGCCTGGACGGCCCTGGCAGTATCGTTCTGGATTTCATGAATGAGAGAAGCGATCTCCTTGGCGGCCTGCTGAGACTGTTCGGCCAGTTTCCTGACCTCGTCCGCAACTACGGCAAACCCACGTCCCTGTTCACCCGCCCGGGCAGCCTCGATGGCCGCATTGAGAGAAAGGAGGTTGGTCTGGTCGGTTATATTGGTGATTACCTCGATAATCTGGCCAATGGCTTGCGAACGGGTGCCCAGTTCGTTGATTATGGTAGATACTTCCCTGGTGGAAACGTTAATTTTTTCCATCTCACTCATCGCCAGGTTCATGGCCTTGTTGCCATCCTTAGCCAGTTCGCTGGTTTCTTGGGCAGCACCGGCCACTTTCTGGGCGATCCCCGCGATTTCATCGATGGCGGCAGATGATTCCTGAATTACTGCCATGGTGTCCTGAACTTTCCCGCTCTGCTTTTCCGATCCGGCAGCAAGTTCCTGTGCGGATTGGCTGATCTGGGTGACGGCCTGGGTGCTCTGCTCAGTACTGGCACTTAATTGTTGTGCCGACGAGGCCACTTGTGTGGCGCTGTTGTGGACTGTATGTATCGCCTGGCGCATGTTTTCAATCATAGAGGTGATGGAGCGAGCCAATGATCCGATTTCATCCCGGCCGCCGATATTCACCTTCGTTGTCAGATCCCCCTCGGCCACCTTCTCAGCCGCTTTTTCCAGCGCTTTGATGGGGCGGCTCATGGCTCTGGCAATAACCAAGACTATAAAAATGGCCAGGATCACCGCCACCACAAGTATGATAATGAAGTTGCGGACCATGGCTTTGTACGCTTTCGCACTGGCGGTGAAATTGGCTTTGGCAAGATCTTCCTTAATGCCGACCAGATTGCTGACCTCGTCAAATACCTTGTTCATGGCCTCAAGTGATTCCATGTTCTGGATCCGGGCCGCATCTTTTTGCCCCGCCTTGCTGAGCCGCAGCACTTCGGCCCTGAGAGGCCGGTAAGCTGCCACGGCGGCTTCAAACTTGGGGAGACCCTCCTTCTCACGGACACTAAGACTGGTCTTTTTGTACCCTTCAATGGCATTATTAATTTCCTCTGCCCGCTGTTGAATGTCTTTCTCTATTTCATCCATTTGGGCCGTTTCGGTTGCGTAAAGATGGGCGGTGAGCCTGGTATAATTCAATGTGGTGTTAAAACGAACGTTGTTCAGCAGCAGAATGGGTTGGACCTGATTTTTAAACATGTCTTCCGCCCGGCTGTTCAAGTTTCCCATATTGAGTATGGAATAAGCACCCACAGAGACGAGAAAAGCAAGCAATATGACGGCAAGCAGCGCTATTTTCGTCCCGATTTTCAGGTTGGCAATCCATTTCATTTACACTACTCCCCTCTCGAAACACATTTTCCAGTGGTACCACGCGAGGTTACCTCGGATCACAGGATTTTGTCAACGCACAGCATGATTAAAAGACGCTGCTCCAACCGGACCACCCCAAATAGGTAGTCGGCCTCAATGTTCGTTCCAATCGAACCTGCAGTTACAATAGAGCTGCGAGAAATCTTGCGAACTTCAGAAACCTGGTCCACTACCAACCCTGCCTTCTTAGAACCTGCCTCTACTACTACAACCCTTGATTCGGCTCCACGTTCAGACTCGGAATTAATGAACTTTTTCTTAAGATCGATTACGGGAATAATACTGCCCCGCAAGTTGGCGATACCGAGGACGTTATCGGGTGTATTTGGCAGTTTGGTTATCTCCGGCAACCGGATAATTTCCTGAACCTTGCTGATGTCAATTCCGTATTCCTCCCGTCCTATGGCAAAACCGACTGTCTGCAACTCGTGGCTCGCATCTTCTGACATTTAATCACCTCCCTCAAACTTAGCATTTTACACCTTCCGCCAACTTTCATCTATACCCAGAGAATCACACTATTGTCTCGAATTTAACACAAGCGTATTGTATTAAATTCGGGAAAAGCCGGCATCGCTGGTTGTCTTGAGGGCAATCATCATTATTGTGTCGACTGGTAACTTGGATCCCAATAGAACTTAAGGTATGGTATTTATATTATTAGATTGGGCATCATTAAGGAGGCGGTATTTTGAACACAGTTGAACCCATCCGGGACCGGGGTAAAATCGAGACCATGAAAAAATATCTCTGGGCTGAAAGTCCACGGAATTACCTTCTCTTTGTATTGGGGATAAATTCAGGCCTGCGGGTGTCTGACATTCTTAAACTCAGGGTATCGGATGCGGTGGACCAGAAAGGGCGAGTAAAAGAAAGCATTACTATCCGAGAGCAAAAAACCGGCAAAGAGAAAACAATCGTCATCAACAAAGCCGCCAGGAGGGCTCTAGAAGAGTTTTTGCAAAGCCGCAAAAGCATAGACCCGAGAGACTATTTTTTTGCGTCCAGAAAGGGTGAAAATCAACCGGTTAGCCGTGTTCAAGCCTGGCAGCTCCTTAACCGGGCTGCCAGGGCGATAGGCATCACCGGTAACATTGGCACCCATACCTTACGAAAAACCTTCGGCTACCATGCCTACCAACGCGGAACGGATATCATCCTCCTGCAGAAAATCTTCAACCATGCCGCGCCGAATGTTACTCTTCGCTACATTGGGATTACCCAAGATGACATTGACCGGGTTTATATAAACTTGAATCTTTAAGTTAAAAAACAAACTAAGGGCTTCCAGTTCGTCAACAACCTGGAAGCCCTAAATTATGTCTTTACCTTAATCCTAATTGTCGAATGGTGTCGGCAATTTTCCCCTTGGTTAGAAAGGGATCCAGACAATAATGTCGAAGTAACATGAATTGTAGGTCCTAAGGCCCAATTCCTGGGTTTGGGGAGTTTGGGATCTATCAGGCTACTATGTACCTAATTTAATACAATACGCTTGTGTTAAATTTGCGATAAAAATTGACTTATATCCGAATTATTGCGATGTACTTTTGATAGACTCAGCTGTGGTTATTCCCGCGGCCTTTTTCTTTTTCCGGGTTAGGATGCCCAAAAACACAAGTGATGTATTCTTTCCTCCAACTCTTCCAGGCTGTTTTATGTCCTGTAGCCAGAGCAAAGGAGGGAACACCCAATGAAGGGGTCCCTCCTTTATCTTACTTGACACGCCGCTCAACTTGTTTGGATACGGTACGGCATCAAGCCCGGGTATGGGCGCCTGGATGTCGGGTAGAGTTCACGTTAACGGGGAACTGGAAGTCGGTAGGCCCAGATGACCGCAACGGGTTTTAGATGAGCCCCACGTTCGCCAGCAGCCTCCTGACCATGGCGAAACCTTCGGCCCTGGTGGCGTTGGCTTTGGGAGCATACATCCCATTTCCTCTTCCCGAAATAATGCCCTCCTTCGCAGCCACTGCCGCTGCCTCCTGCGCCCAGGCCGCAATCTCGCCCTGGTCTGCGAACTCACCAAGTATGGACGCGACTTCACCCGCTGTCAGGGCGGCTTCCTTACCGGCGGCTTTCATCGCCTGAGCAACCATGGCTGCCATCTCCTGGCGGGTAATCCTGGCTTTCGGGGCAAAAGTGCCGTCGGCGTTACGTTGGACCAGTCCTGCTTTGGCTGCCGCTTCTACCGAACTGTAAAACCAATCGGACTTCTTAACATCTTTATAGCTTGGCACGGCAAACTCGGAAGCTTGCTGCGGGATGCCCAGTGCCCGAACCAAAATTGCCGCAAACTCCGCCCGCGTAATGCTGGCATCGGGTCCGAATTTCGTGGCGCTTACCCCCTGGGCCACGTGTCTGGCCGCCATCAGTTCCACATCGGATTTGGCCCAGTGGTTTGCCAAATCAATGAAGGTCTTGTTGAATTCCATCACCATGTACTTGGAGAAATGGTCAAGACTGACTTCGATGGTGCCATCGGCTTGAACTTTGCCGCCTACATAATCCCAGGCCTGGGTGGCGTCGTTGTATCGGTAAACGCCCAGCTTGTTTGTGTTTGAAACCTTGCTGTTGTCGTAGGCGATGGCCACGATAACCTTTTTGGCAAAACCCGTTATTAGGGATGAACCGGTGGCAGTCTCGACCGTCGCCCTGAACTCGAGTACCTTGCCAACAGCGACTGCCTCGGCGTTGGGTTCCTGAGCCAGGCTCTTCAAGGCTTGCTCAGCCTCGGCACCTTTGACCTCCTGGGTTGTCAGAGCTACCTGCGCATCTTCGGCCGCGCCTTCAACCTTGAGTGCAGCCGGCGGCACGGCGAAGGTTACCCCCTTGGTTGCCACAACCAGGTTCACGTCCTTGGCAGCCAGGGTGTCAACAGCTTTGACCGGCAAAGCGACCCGGACCTCCTCCCTGGCTGCAGTATCCGGAACCTCGATAACCACCTGCCTGGTAACCGTTTGGGCTACATCAACCATTTTGGCCTCATTGAGTTTCTGGGTTAAGGTGCTGGCTGTATTGACCACCTGATCGACCTGTTTGGTTATGGTATCAGCCGTTACCTCCACAGTTGTTTTACCTTCGGTCACCTGGATATTGAGGGCTGCGGTGTCCACTTTGGCCGCTTTTTCGACGATGGTGGAAACTGTTTGCTGAAGCTGGGTCTTGGTTTCCGTGTTAACTTCCACCCTCGTCAGGGTATCGACCACTTTGGTAACCTGCTCTACTGCCTGGGTAACATTCAGGGTCCCTGTTTGAAGCTGTGACGTTATATTACTCGTCTGATTCTGGGCATCCTGATTAGCCTGCTCCGTCGTTAGCGGTTGCGATGGTGGTGGTTGCTGACCACCGCCGCCTCCTCCGCCACCACCGCCGCTGGTTGTGGTGACTGTTTTTGACGGACCGGAGCTGCTCCAGTTGTTTGCCGCATCGCCTGCCTCCACCCTGAAGGTGTACTGGGTGCCGGCGGTCAATCCGGTGATGTTGGTGGTTAACACATTTCCAACGTTAGTAAGCAAGGTGCCATTTTTGTAGATTTTGTAGTCAGTTACTCCCACATTATCAGAAGCTCCGGACCAGGTCAGGGTAAGACTCGTTTGACCGACATTGGATTCGGTTAGAGAACCGTTCGTCCAGGTCGGCGCAGCGGTATCAGCCGGGTTCAGGGTTACGCTGACAGCGGCGGAATCGGTTGAGCCCGGCTCCGTCACTGCGCTGCCTTTTACGACTACACTTACGGTAACCGGCGTGTTAACCGCGGATGCAGCCGTACCGGCCACGGTAATATCGATGGTATTCCCCGTTCCTTTTGCCGCCGTAGCTGTCAGCCCTGCCGGCAGGCCGGTGATGGTCAGGTCACTTTCAGTTGCACTGCCTTTCACCGTTCCCGCTGTTACGGTTACCGTCCATTTGTTATCAGCGGATACGGTCGTATTGCCGCTGACCATTGTTACCGTAGTGTCGAAAGCTGTTCCGGCCACCTGGACAGGCGCCGGGTTCAAGGTAACGTTTATCGTGTTCGAATCCAACGACCCCGTTTCGGTTACTGCGCTGCCCTTAACGACTACACCCACGGTTGCCGGGGCAGTCACCGCTGAAGCAGCCGTGCCGGACACGGTGATATCGATGGTATTGCCCGTGCCTTTAGATGCTGTAGCAGCAAGCCCTGCCGGCAGACCGGTGATGGTCAGGTCACTTTGAGTTACATCTGTTTTCACTGTTCCCGCTGTTAAGGTTATCGTCCACTTATTATCTGCCGACACGGTCGTACTGCCGCTGGCCATCGTCACAGTGGGATCAGAGGCCGTACCGGCTACCTTAATGTAAGCGTCGTATTCACTCCAACTGCTCGCCTTGAAAGTAAGGCTTTTTGCCACCCCATCCCAGGAATAGTCACTAACCTTGTTGCTCGGGTCGGTACTGTCCCCGGGCGCGATCAAAACTTGTTCGGTTCCCGAGTTGTCCTTGTACTTGATCCCCGGTTGGCTGGTATACGGGAGATTGTACATGGTGAGTGTGGCCGGTTTATTCAAGGCGGCGAGGGCGCCGACCGCCGTGTTGATGGACATTTTGGCGCTGGCTATGGTCATGTTGTTACCCAGTTGAATCAAAGCCAGGGCGGCTGTGGGATTGCCGCTTGCGTCCATTTCGCAAAGGTTGATAGGATGAGTCGCATCACCGAGGGTGAGTGTTCCCAGGTGTTCGGAAGTTTGATAGCTGTTAGTCAGGTATTTGTCGAAGGTAAGGTTGGTAATGTTTGTGAAATCAGTGATTGCCGTCCAGTCGGTACTGGTACCGGGTTTAAGGGTATCGTCCATTTCCAACGGGTCAACGGCCATCGCGGCAACCATGGTGGCAACCGGTATGGGTTGAGGACCTCCCAAAAAATTCACAGTCACAGGGATCTGAAATCCACCGGGTGTACCGCTCCAACCCACTGGTATCGTATAGCTTACCGACCAGTAACCGTTAACGCCGTCCCAGGAAATCGTCGGCGAAACGGTACCATCGATGCTGCTGAAATCTGCGGAAACGGTATATTCGCCCGCAACAAGCGTACCGTTAGTATCGGGAGAAAGAGGTCCTCCTCCCAAATTGATAACACCGGTATTATCAGGCCCCACCAGCCTGAACTGGATGGTCTTCCCCGGGTAGTAGTAGTACATCCCGAATGGTAAAGTGTTTTCCCCTTGCGTTACGTCGCGAGCGGCTGGATTTGCCGTTTGTGCGCCGCTGCCATTCAGTATAACGAGGTCAAAAGGTGAAACGAAAGGTACAGCCATTGCCGTCCCGGCCAAAACAAAAGTGAATATCAAAACCCCGGCTAAAATCAACAACAGTCGTTTACGTATCAAATTGCCTCCCCCTTTCAAAGAAAAAATAAAATCAACATGATAACCCCTTAACGAAGTCATTTTGAACACCCAATTTGCCATTTGGCTGAATGAAATTTAAACCGACTCATACCTTGCTCCCTTTAGCTTGAATTTACCGGCGTTGGCCTGTTTTTCATTGCCCAATTCACCACTTCAACCACTTCCCCCAAGGTACTCCCGCATAAATCGCATCAATTGCTCCAACCCGAGAAAATGAAAAATCTGACCTGTTTGCACATGGCGAACCTCGCCCTGCCAACGTGTTTGCTCGTGGCCATCCCCACCATCCGGTGCGGGCCAGAATCGAACCACAAAAGATATGACTTTACCCGCCCCCACCGTAAACAACCGACCTCCCTTCCCGGCCGCCAAGGGAAAAATTAAAAAGCTGCCTCTCTTGGAGACAGCTTACAAGTCCGGCGTTACAAAAACGTAACAAGCCAGGCACAGTTCAACATTTTTCCATAATTTTTTCACCCTGGGTGAATCCCTACTATGTCAGATTACCAAAACCTTTGTCAGCATAAACAACCCGTTTCCCTCAATCTCTTCCCTTCGATTGCCCTTTCAACTCCCGGGCCAATTCCTGGATGGCCCGGCCCGGTTGAATACCGAACTCTTCATCTATAATCCTGCTATACTTCTCAAACAGCTTGAGAGCCTCACCGGTCTGACCGGTTGCCTGGTATATCCTCATGAGTTCCAGATTAACGTCCTCCCGGTAAGGATTAACCGCCAGCGCCCGTACGAGAAGGTCGCGGGCATGGTTTAAAACGTCCGCTTCCACACTCCGGCGATATATCCCGGCCAGACCCAGTAGAGTGTCAAGGTAAAGCAGCTGCAGCCTTTCCCGATCGTTTACCGTCCAGTCTTCATAAATATCCTCTTCAAGCAGGTTTCCGGAATAAATGGCCACAGCCTGCTCCCAGAGTTGTTTCGCGGAATCAACATCGTCACCTGCCAACGCAATCTGGCCCCGCTTGACCAGTTCCTCAAACAAAACCATGTCGCAAATAATTTCCGTTTCCTCCCGGAGCCACACTACCCCCTGGCCGGCAGACACCACACCTGCCGCATCATCAATTCCTGCGGCCCGGAGTACCTGTCGCAACCGGCTCAGAGTAACCCGTAATGACGCCGCCGCCGACTTGGGATCGTTTTCCGGCCATAACAGCTCCATCAGCTGATCCCTTGTCACCTTTCGGCCCCGGTGAAACAGCAGATACTTGAAAAGTTTCTTGACATGCCGGGTCTGCCATGCTTTTTCCGAAACAGCCACCCCGTTTATTTTCAACTCAAAACTGCCAAACAGCCTGACCTCAAACTGGAAGGGCATCTGCGAATAAACCTGTGTCGCGGTTTCTTTCGGCTTCTCCAGATCGTTAATCAGGTGGGACAGTTCGGTCCACCTGCGAGCCGGCACCCGTTTTTCCAGGGGTTTCAGAGTAGCGGCAGCTTCCTGTCCAAACCAGTGTTTGAGTAATTCGCCGGCATAATCAGGGTAAATTCCCCGTTCAATAGCCCGGAGGCACATCTTAAGAACAGTCGGGCGGTGCCAGTCCCAGAAAACCCGGTATCCCGCCCGGGCCCCAAGACTGAAGGACTGGCGGAGGTAGTCGTCTGCCTTAACAACATCTCCTTTAACCTCATATAGCCTTGCCAGATGAAGGTATGTGCCGTAAAGAACCTGTTTGGCCCCTTTGCGTTTGCTGATCTTTGCTGACGCCAGCAAGTGCTGTTCCGCCAGATCGAGGGCCCCTGCTTCCCTGGCCACAGCCCCAAAGACTGACTGCCCGGTTTCGCCCAGCCCCTGGCCGCAGTCCAGGCTGCGGAGGACGTCATAAGCCGCGCGGGCGTCATCAAGAGCGCCGGCGGCTTTGCCGTCATTAGCGGCAAGAAGCGCAAGGTCCAACCGGGTCAGCGAAGCCATGGCCGTGTTCCCATTCTGCTCGAAGAAATACAATGAAGAAAATAAAATCTCCCGGGCATGTTTAAGTTCGCCCCGATGATAGAAAGCAAACGCTCTCGCCCGTTCGGCGTAAGCCTTGTAATACGCGGAATCGTATTTTTCCCCGAGGTCCCAGAGTTCCTCACGTACTCTATGCCCTGTTTCCTCATCGTCCTGCAGGTAGCAGACCACATGAGAAAGGATTAAGGCAAGCCCCTTCCAGACATCGTTATCCTTGACTACCGGCAGTTCAAGAGCTTCCATGATGCAGCGGCGGCTGATGTCGAGGTCTCCCAAACGGTAATAAATCATGCAGGAATAAGCCAGCATGGCCCAGTACCAATCCGGGTCAAGCGGCAGAAGCCGTGCGATTCTACTCAGCCACACCCCACGCTTCAGGCTGTCCTCCCAAGCAGCCTGGCACAAGGCAGAAACAGTGAGAACCCCTCGCAGCCAAGGATCATGACTGAAAGCCCGTACCGTCGGAATGCGACTTGCAGCCTCCTTGACCTGATCCACCCGGTTTTGCAGGCTGTATATGGTGGCCATGTAGATAAGCGCCCGCACCTGGTGGTGAAGGTCGCCGCAATCCCCCAGACCTTCGGCGGCCCGGTCCAGGCAATCCAGAGCCAGAACATGATTGCTGTGCTGGTACACAAACCCCTTAAAATAAAGCAGGTAGGGATCTTCGTCAACAACCGCTGCGGGTAAAAACTTTAACCAGTACCGGACCTCGTCAACGTAACCACGGTTTATGAGGTCCTCACCGCCCCGCCGCAGCAGGCCGGCAGCCTCCGTGTAGGCTTCTATGGCCAGCATGTGCTCCATAGCCGCGTCAAACAGACCTTTTTCCTCATAGTACAGGGCTGCACGTTTATGGAGATCCCTCATTTCTTCAGGTGCAAAATACCGCTTCTGGAGTTCACGCAGACAACCCTGGAAAAGGTGATGAAACCGGTATGTACGTTCATTACCTGTGCCCACTGCTGTCAAAAAGAATCCGCTTCGAGCGGCGTTCTCCAACCGTTGCCCGGCCGTATCCTCTTCCAGTACCGACTGGCAGGATTCCACAGTCAGGCGGGATAAAGCGGCGGCACCGCATAAAAAACGGCGCTCGGGCTCCGGCAGCCTGCCCAACACTTCAGCGGCAAAAAAGTTGAACCCCGCTTCATGCTCCCGGGTGAACATTTGCGACATATGGTTTATATCCAGATCAGTCGACAGGGCTAGAGCCTGGGCTGCCATCACCACCCCGGCCGGCCAACCCTCGGTCCCCTTCGCGACATCCAGGGCCTGTTGGCGGCTTAACCGGAGACCGTAAACATTATTAATCAGCTGTTCGGTTTCCGCGGGGTCAAAGGCTAGTTCAGCTGGGCCAATCAACTGCAGCTGCTCGTTTACCATTAGCCTGTAAGTTTGGAGAGAAGGGTGTTCGCGCCCGGAGAGGCAAAGGTGCCAGTCGGGGGGTAGATTCGTTAAAAAAAACTCCAGGACAGATGTGACCGCTTGGCTCGCCACCCGGTGGTAGTCATCAAAAATTAGCAAGCTTTTGGTGCCGCCTGAAGTTGTGTGCTGCCAGATTTCCTCACAGATGGCCGCACTGACAAGCCTGTAATCCCGTTCAATGTCGCCAATGCTGTTCAGCATACGGAAAGACTCTTCGCCAATCTCAGGGAAAAGCATCTTTATACTGGCAAGGAGATGGGTAAAAAAGACCGTAAGATTAGCATCCATTTCGTCAAGGGTATACCAGGCTAACCGATATCCCTGAACGTCGAAGGCATGTTCACCAGAACCGCACTTGTTGGCAGTCAAAGACAGGAAAGTGGTTTTTCCGTAACCGGCCGGAGCAATCACCATAGTCAGCCGCTGATTGAGCATTTTTTCCTTCAGACGATGGTAACATTCACGCCCCAGCAATCGTACAGGCAACATAGGTGGAATCAGCTTGGCTTTTACTATTGGTACCCGGGTCCGCATCCACTCTCGCCCCTCAAGATTGTCGATATTTGGCAGACAATCGATTGTTCCGTGTTTCGACATCACATGGCTTTGTTCCTTTAGGGTGGACACAGGAAGGTTAAATTTTGTCAATGTTACGGTATTGGCGCTTCGATAGATCAGTCTCCTTTGCCAAGAAGTTCAGCTATCAGTTCCCCGTCGTTGATATAAGTTCTGACCACCACAGGCCGGCTCCTGTTGTTGATAAACCGGAAATCCTTGCTGACGTCAACGGTGGCGTCACTTCCCCTGGGCACATAGGTTACAGGCCGTGAATGAGCGTGCCTTTCCATAACCCGCATACCGGCGCCTAGAACAGCGTTGTAGAGTGTGGAGGAAACCTGGCAGCAGCCGCCACCGATCCCGGGAACAACCTTCCCCCGGTCAAATGTGGGAGCGTCCTGATAGCCTCGCGCCCTGGTGTATGGCCCCACCAACCGGTTAAATGAGAACTCTTGACCCGGATAGAGTACCGTACGGTCAATAAAACCCGCGGCCAGTTGGATATTGTCCTGACGCGGCTGGGTTCCCTGCATGGCTGTCCGGTAACTCCCGATAGCAGCAAGACCAGTCAAGTCGCAAGTCTTCCAGCGGGGAGCCCCCCGCCGTATTGCCAGATTAATGGCCTGTCCTTCCCGGGCGCCTACAGCCCTCCGCGCTGTAGCCTCGGGATCAACGATCAACCCCAATTTTTCCGGAACCACCCCTCCTGATTTCTTATCTATAGTAGCATTTTGTGGCCTGCGATCCCGGTAACCCTTCTGCCGGCGGGCTATGTCCCGCACCTCAGTGAAGGTCAACCCGCTGACATTTGTCCCCTCAAGTGTAACTCCCGGGCGCACTCTCATAGCTCCAGGACGGGAACGCTCCGGAGAACGACCTATCCATATCGACAGGGCAACGAGCCCCATGACAACGGCCCACGCCACGATAACGTTAATCAAGGGCCGGTACGGCCATTTACGCATAGACAATCACCTGCCTGATACAGTTTCGAACTGCCATGAAATGTTTTACAATCGAGTAGGAGGCGGAGTCTCTCCGCCGTCCTCTCACACCACCGTACGAACCGTTCGGTATACGGCGGTTCGCCAAGTGTTACGAACTTCAAGATATCGGTCCATGAGGCTGACTAGTCCAAGCTTTTGCCAGTAATCCTTTGTTAGGATGGGATTTAAGAGCAAGGATGCAGCCCATGGGCCTTTTCTCGTGTTTGAAT
>Ga0074195_1000796_pt1 | contig 54050 bp, 50 predicted proteins | sample EPASupsiteHSE623_FD_64525 | JGI IMG/M metagenome (GOLD analysis project Ga0074195, IMG submission 64525) | Bioremediated contaminated groundwater from EPA Superfund site, New Mexico - Sample HSE6-23 | ecosystem: Environmental > Aquatic > Deep subsurface > Groundwater > Contaminated ...
AAAAATTTCGCTTCTGAATCTATTTGCTCCAAATCAAACTCACCAGAAAGGGCATTTTTCACCTGCTGAGTATAAATAACCCCGCCGTATCTTTTTGAATGGATTTCTATCACCCCTATTTTCTTCATATTAGATTATTTTTTCTTAAAATTCAACCTTGTATAAATTTACCCTATTTTACCCAAAAAATCAATATAGATTTGCGGCACGAAAACTAAACTAAAAAAGGTTGCAGACGCTCGTTTGCAACCTTTTGCAACTTTTTTTTGGCATAAATTCGCATTTTTAGGACTATTTTAGTATGTACTCAACCCCTCTACCAACAGCCCCTTTCTGCTTAATTTGACCTTGCTTTTCCAACTCCTCCAAATATCTGAAAGCAGTATACCTTGAAACATCCAGCAAGCCAGCTACTTTGCCAGCATCGGTTTTTCCATTTTGCTTAATTTCACTTAAAATTTTCTGTTTCCTCTGTTCTTTAATTTCTGAAGTTTTTTTATTATATTCTTCCAGTCCAGCGTATTCCTGCCTATCTTTATCTGCTTCCTTTTTTAAGCGCCCTATTTCCTCTTGCGCCTCTTTTTGCTTCCCACTCAACCAAACCCAAATACTCAAAGCGCCCGCAATAACTCCGATAATAAACACAATTAATTGACTCATAATTTTTCAGGTTAACACATGTTAAGATAATTTTAAGGTTTTTAATCTTATTATACTTAATCCCTTAGGTTATCATGTGATAATCTGTAATTCATTATCTAAATAAAAAATGTTTATCTAAAACAAATATATTTAAATCTTTTAAAAAATAAAAAGAATAATAAGATGCCCATAAAGAAAAAATCAAAGACATAACAACTGCAATTCTCAAAACCGCAGCATGAACACCTTCTTTTTTAGGATCTTCTACCCTCCAAATGCTTAAAGTTTTTAGTATCAAATAACCAGCTATCAACTCCACCCTACCTATCGCGAAGCTAATTGTATAAAAAATCATTTCTAACAATCCAGCAAAACATCTTATAAAACATTCTTGAAAATTGAAATATGAAAACGCTCTTTCTTTGTTCTGTGTCTCCTCAGCCAAATTTTTAGCCGGCGCAATATTTTTTAATATAACAGAATGTAATATTTGAGTAAATAAAGCGATGATAGCATTACCAGCAATAATGATAGCAAAAGCTATCAATAAATTTATATCAAATTTTTTATATAACCAATATAGAAAAAAAACTATTGAAAACAATACTATTATTAAAATATAGAATATAAATAAGTTTTTAATTGTACTATTAGTTATTTTTTTACCATTCTCGTCATTCTTCTTTTCAAACAAATCCTCCCAAACACCCTCCATAGTCGATTTAAACTTCTTAAAAATGTAATTCATAACGATGGCATCAACTCCAATGATAAAAACGATAAACCAATTATCGTGTAAAAATTGTTTCATAATGTTTCAAAATTTACTATTGAGAAACATTTATTGGGCAGTGGACTCCAACTATTTCATCGCCAGATTTGACAAAAAGAGTTTCCGATATATTTAACAAATCATTTTTAGTTGACCATCTCTGTTTTTCTGGCCAATACCACCTTTCTTTATTTTCAATATTAAAATTTATGCTTGATGGACCAATTGATTGAGATTTCCCAGTAAAAGTAGATTCTCCGGTCATTGGACATCCTTCATTGAGAGTTCCGACTTTGTCACAAAATGTCATACTCGGACATGGATAGCCATTGATGAAGCATTTTGGATCGTTTTTACTAATCTCTGTTCTTCCCCAATAACCGCTATCCCAATAATATTGATAATTTCCAGTTCCTCCTGACACACTAGAAGTAAAAGTAATTGTATAGTTTGGATCGTCTAATGAATCGACAGTTCCACTGCAAGAAACAGTTAAATCCTCTGTGCCACAATTTTGCGCTAATGTTGGTTTTCCTGTAGAAATCCCACAACCATTTGAATCAGAACAAGATCGTGTTTGTAAATTATCAGTACAAACACTCCAAGAACTACAAACCCAATTAGGTATACAAGTCTGTGCAGTAGGGGCGGTATTTTGAGCGATTTGTTGGGTGACCGTCTGTTGTGTTTGCATGATTTGCAATTGCTGAGTTAAAAGGGCGATTTGAGTTTGCAAAGAAGCTACAACATCATTTGTAGTGGCTGGGGTAGCTGGGTTGGGGGGGGTTGTGCCAGTTTCGTTTGTTGCTTCCTGATTAGAACCCTGTAAATTAGTTGCCAATTCATTGTTGATAGCAGTTCTTGTAAGAGTTCCCACATATCCAGTTTGAATTATTCCGACACTTGCTTGATATTGCTTAACGGCTTTAAGGGTTAAAGATAAAAAATTGCCAGTTGTACTTCCGGTTAAAAATCCTTTATCAATTAAAAATTCCTGTAACTCTCTTACATCGCTATTATTACGAAGTCCGTAATAAAGATTCGTGTCTAATGATGCAGAAGCAAAAAATGGAACTAATAATAAAGTTAGAACTAATGTAATTATTTTTTTCATAAGTTTGAGATTAATTTAATTTACTTTAAGTCTGTCGCTGTTTTTTAAAAAAGTCAATGGCTGGACGGACTAAAGACGACTGAGAAAAGGTTGCAGACGCTCGTTTGCAACCTTTTCTCCTATATTCGACTTTTTAAGTTATCACGTGATAACCTGTGGTTTTTATTTAATTTTTATTGGTTCAATTTTTGCGAAAGGTGGCGTGGTTTTGGAAATAATCGTGTTTTTTTTCCATTAACTCCATCTTTTTTGCGCGATGCATTATCATATTTTCTCTGTTTGCCATAAACCATTTTATGAATTCTGATGGAGCTACCATATCCTTAAAAAGATAATCTCCAGCCAATGCTTTTACATAATCTTTTTGATCCTCCATGGCTTCGTCAAGAATAATAATTTCAAAACAGCCAAAATATATCGCCTCCTCAATAACAGATGAGGCAACAACAATAACGCAAAGAGAGTTGGCAAGCAAATCCCAAAGGGAAACCTGATGATTTTCAAAAACTTTTACTTTTGACATTCCCATTCCATTATAAGTATTTTTTTCACTGGGGTGCAGGACTAAGGAAAAATCCCAATTTTTTAGTTGTTCTTTATTTTTTTCAATATCTGCAATAAGTTTTTTTAATATATTTGGCACATCTCCCAAACTACTTATTATAACAATATGGTTTTTATTTGATTTTTTTTGGCTTTCTAAAAAATTCCTGTCTATGTTATTCAAAAAATAAACGCTGACTTTCGGGTTTGGCAAAAGAATCGTATTTTTATCGGCATAACCCTTTAATAAAAACATTTTTCTGGCCTGCTCTGAAAAAACTATTGTTTTTTTATTTTTGACATAATCTTTTACAGAATCCGTCTGAGGAAAAAAACATTGCGCATGAAAATCCACAACCAATCCATGCTGAATTTCTATCACATCGGGAAATTTATCAAAACCGCCCACGCAGCTGTAAATCAATTTCGCCTTTGGGTTAAAAAATTTTATGGCTTTCAAAAAAAAGTTATAGAAATTTATATTATAAGCGCTGCGGGCAATGAACCTCAAAAGCTCTTGCACTTGAAAATCCGTCCAAAGCCGGCTTGAAGTAAGCTTTAAAAAAAATTCTTTTTTAACCCGAGGGGCATAAAAAAACGATAAAAAAGAAAATATTTCGCGCACGGCAAAGAAAAAATCCATTGGCACGTAATTTTTATATCTGGTTTTTCTGTATTTTCGGGTCGTGGAGCTTGGAAATTCAAATATAAGCGAACTTTTGCCGCGGCTGTGAGCGATGGCCGATTCTGCCATTGAATTAAAATATTTTCCGTTTTTTTTATCCAAATCAAGATATCTTTCATTGGAAAAAACAATAACATCGTTGCCAAAAAAACAGGGAAATTTAAAGATAAAATAAAATATTCTGCCTATAACATTAAAAAAATTTATTTTTATAAACGCTTTTGTCTGGCCTCCTATGTCGTTTACTCCGTTAATCATATTAAGCGCTTTTATTCTGGGATATATCCAGAGCGGAATATTGTGGCATTTATAAGCAAACAAATCAAACCGTTCCTCGGCTTCCCATATTTTTGCGCTTGCTTCTTTTATTTTTAATCTTAATTTCTGCATCATTGGACGGGCGTTTGGCCCTGCGACGCCTTAAAATGCACGGCATCGCAGAATAACCAGTGGCGCTTCCATTCCTGCCCGTATTTTATGAAAAAATATATTTTAAGAAGTTTTTTTAGAAAAATGGACGGAGTTAAAAACATAACAAAAAAAACAAAAGAAAAAATCAGAGCGTCCACAAAAGTTGAATTTTGAAAAAATAACTTAAATACGCCGGTAAAAGACACGTAATTAAAAGAACCGAATGTTTTTGCCATCACTATGTCCTGGACATTATCTTTTCTCAATTTTTTTTCATCTTGCAGAAAAATATCAGCCGTTGCTTTGTCTGCGTATTTAGAGGACAGCAATAGCCGGTTTATTTTCTTTTTTGCGATATAGTGCGCCTTAAATCTGCCCTCAATGTAAATCTTATAAAACGCCATTTCTTGAGAGATTATAGTTTTATTCAAGGTAATTGCTTTTGCGCCGGTAAATTTCATAAAAATCAGCTGGTATAAAAATACGTGTATATATTCTAATCCTATGGCTTTTTCAATAATGGCATGTTCTTGTTCAAGCAAGATTCTAAATAAATTTCCGTTAAATATCAAAGCCGAAATAAACGTGGAGCAGGGAAAGTTTTGCTTTAAAACATTTTCTCGGGATATCTCATATGTGCATGGTTTATCCTGTTCAAAAGAGCTGTGATAGATTATTTTTTTGCCGGTTTTTTCGTCAAAAAAATACGCCTCTTCGCGAAGGGAAAAAAGAGCTATATTTTTTCCGAAATTATTTCTAATGAAAGCTATCACTTCTCTTATGCCGTTGTCAACAATTAAATCGTCGTCTCCAAAAAGCCAAATAAATTCTCCCTTGGCCATTTTCATTGCCAAAAAAACATTTCTTTCTCCACCTAAGTTTTTTTCATTTTTATTATAACTTATTAAATTCGGATGTTTTTCTTTAAAATTCATCACAATTTCTTGGGTATTGTCAGTGGAGTCATTGTCGGAAATGCATATTTCAATATTTTCTTCCAACTCGCTTATTTGGGGCAAAATATTATCCAAAAGTTTTTTTAAAGAAACCGCCCGATTATAGGTTGGAATGGCAAAAGTTAAAAATATTCTATTCATAATGTAAATTTACCCTATTTAAGGAAGGAAATCAATTATAAAAAAGCCCGGAAACACTATGAAAGTGCCGGGCTCTAATGCTTTATTTTAACCGTTTCTCGAGCATGGCAATCCTGTGCTCGTCTTCGGCCCTGATACCGGAGTAGTACCGGCGCTTACTCTTGAGCCACAAAAGTTCAAATTTAATTGCGCATAGAATGGCAATTTCTCCGTGCTTCCACGATTCAGAAGGAAACACTACCTTCCGTGTCTCAAACTTGTCCAAAATTCCTGCCTTTGCCAATTCGGCTATGACGGGAATAGCCTCTGCAGAAATGCCTCCGCCCAAACCGGTTTTTAGACCAAGAGCCTTGGCTCTCGCAAGCATTCCTTTGCATACAAGGTTTACTTGGTCGGAAGTATTTATTTCGTCCCGGCTTAAGCCCATAGAGCCGGTCAAATCAACCCGCCCAACAGTCATGCCCGTAAGCAAGCCGATATCCGGCAAAGCAAGCATGGCTTTAAGGTTATGGTGGGTTGTGATTGTTTCTGCATTAAAAGCAAACTGAATATCCTTAGCATTATCAGGAGCCACCAAATTTTTGATAAGCCCCAGCCACTTGGATAACGCAAAAGGCGTTTCGGCCATCGGCGCAATAATTCCTTTTACGCCAATTGAAAGCGCATTATACACATCGGTGACAGCTTCAACACCGCCCACCTTCATTATAATAGGCAGGCCACCCACGAAGGTTGTCACATCCTTAAGCCGCATCATTTCTTCCATGCGAGCGCCTTCGGCTTCAAATTCGGCTTTAATTTCAAAAACGCCGTACTCTTCTTTCAGTTTTTTTAGCACATCAACCATTTCGTATTCAAGCACATTCATGTTCGTTCTCCTTTTTTGTTAAAAGCAAAGGGATTTCTCTCAAATCTGCCACTCTGTTTGGAAGTGGTATAAAAGCATTTTCGGGGTCGAACAATATGCTCATACATCCGAAATTTTCTGCTGTTTTAATATCGCTTTCAGGAACATCTCCCACCATGCAAATTTCTGTTGGCAAAAGATTATGTTCTCTGCAGAGTAATTCTGGCATATAGGTATTTGGTTTGCCGACAACAAAGTCCGGCTTATGGTCAGTTGCGCCGACAATTGCTCCTACCATGGCTCCGCACCCTGGCAATCTTTTGCCCTCTTCCGCAGGGAACCAAGGATCCAAATTGGCAACAATCAATTTCGCGCCACTCCCAATGGCCTCCAAGGCCCTTGATATCTTCTGGTAGTTAAAATCGGGGTCAAAACCAACAACTACTGCAGAGGCATCATGCGGGTCTCCTGTCTTAACATGCAAATCTATCTCGCATTTTAGGTCAAAAGTGCCTACTACATAAACGGGCGCAAGACTTTTTTCCTCCAAATATTTGGGAATAGCGTATGAAGCGCAGTATGTGTTATCGAGCCCTGCCGGAAATCCGAGCCCCTGTAACTTACTCACAATTTTGCCTCTCATTTTTCCAGAATTATTTGTTAAATAAAACACCCTATATCCACCGTTTATCAAGGAATAAACAGCCAGTATGGCGCCTTCCACGGTTTTGTTTCCGCAGTAAAGCGTACCATCCAAATCAAACACAATAGCTTTTATCATTTTTTTATCCTTTCAAAGAGCAGTTTTCTTGTTTCAGATTTATAACACTAACACAATTTTTCAAATACTGCAATAGCATTCTAATCCTCGTCTTCCATAGGAATTATCATATTTTTTTTAAATTCATTTCGGCTAAGGAACGGATAAAGGTCTTCTAGGGGTTTTGATATCAACCTGCCGTCGGGCATTTTTTCTGATGATAATTTTGGAGCAAAAATGTATCTGTTGTTCAAAACAACTTCGCATATTACGGCCCCCTTCAAAGATAAAACTTTTTTGATTTCTTTTTTCATGCCATAAGTTGAATTTATTTTGCAATATTTGAAGCTATATAAATCTGCCAGTTTTGCTAAATCCGGAAAAGAGACGCCGGTTTCTGCATTGCAACCCACCAAATGTCCGTTAAAAAATTGTCCTTGAGTCATTTCAATTGACCGGTATCCTTTATTATTTAAAACAAAAATTTTGACTGGCAAATTATAATGCTTAATAGTTTGCAATTCCTGAATATTCATCTGCAGGCTTCCATCTCCTGCAATGCAAACCACATCTTTGCCGGTTGCCAAAGCAGCTCCAATGCTGGCTGGTTCATAGCCCATTGACGCGCAACCCGAATTCCAAAAAATTCGCTGATTTTTTTTAACTACACCCGCTTGGAACAGCACCACGCAGGCTGTTCCGTTTGCCGCAACCATAACATCGCTCTCGTCTAACGCTTTAGTAAGTTCCTCAAAAAAAGGATAGGGATGGACGGAGTTTTTGCTTTGAATTTTATATTCGTCTAAAACAATCGGATATTTTTCTTTGCGGGCAAAACACCAATCAGTCCACGATTTATCGGTTTTCAAACCAGCGGGAATTTTTTCTAGCAGTTTGTTTATAAAAATTTTAGCGTCAGAATTTATTAAAATATCTCCTTTGACTGTTTTTTTGCCAAGCTCTGCTTCGTCAATATCAACAATAATTTTTTTGGCGTTTTTTGCAAAACACGCCCAATTATAACTAACCTGCCTAATATTGTTTCTGGTTCCTATAAAAATAACCGCATCGGCGTTTTGCAATGCAAAGTTTCCCGCCCTACTTCCCAAAGTTCCAATTCTGCCCACAAAATTTTTGTAATCAGAAGGAACTAAATCAAAACCATTAAATGTTGTTACAACCGGGGCGTTTAACAAACCAATCAATTTTAAAAATTCTTTTTGGGCTCCTGAAATTCTTATGCCGTGACCGGCGACAAAAAGAGGCCTTTTTGATTTTTCCAACTCTTTAATTACTGTTGAAATATCCTTGCTTTTTATTTGGGGCGTAATGTTTTTTTGAGGCTGGCTTTTAAGATTTTTTTCGTCAATTAAGGCGCCCTGAATATTCAATGGAATATCCAGCCACACAGGACCCGGTCTTCCCGAATTGGCAATAAAAATTGCCTTATCCAGCTCGGCTTTTATGGTTTTTGGGTCAACTATCATTTTTGCATATTTGGTCACAGGCCTGACAATGTCTATTATGTTGATTTCCTGGTCGCCAAATTGGCGCAAATTACAATTTGGCTGTGATGCGATTGTTGTTTCATATTTTACCTGTCCGGATATATATAATACCGGAACAGAGTCAAGCCACTGGCCAAGAACCCCTGTTAAAGCATTTGTTCCTCCGGGACCAGATGTGACGCTTACAACCGCCATTTTTCCCGATGTTCTGGCATAACCTTCAGCTGCGATTGCCGCGCCCTGTTCGTGATGAGTACAGATATATTTAATCCGTTTTTCCTTGCCCAGAGCGTCATTCAAATGCATTGCTCCTCCGCCAACCACAAGAAAAACATGCCTTACGCCGTAATCAGCCAAATATTTAAAGATATAATCAGCTAATCTTATTTTTTCCATTAAATATATTTTTTATAAATATTTTGAACCTTTAATAAATTTTTAGGGCATGATTCGTGCCACTTAACAAAGCCCGCGTCTTTTTCATTTAAATTTTTGTTTTTTGGAATAAAATTGTCCGGAACATAGCATTTGTAAAGCAGAGATATAAAATGACCTCGGGTTTTGTGCTTTGCAAAAAACTGATAAATAGCAATGGGGCACGGGTCAAACTTAACCTTAACACCGATTTCCTGCATTGCCACTTTTTGTATTCTTTGTTCCGCTTTTTCCTTAAATCGGATAATACCTCCTGGAATATGCCACCCTTTGTTATAAAATTTATCATCCCTCCAAGACAAAAGCGTCCGATTTTTTTTGTCTTTTATCAGCAAATCAACATTTATCATTGGTGTTATTCTGCTGACAAAATAAAATATCTCTTCCGGTAATCCTTTTTTAGGGTTATTAATCTGCTTTTCCAAAAATTTTATCGCCTCTTTTATATTCATTTTATTTTCATTTACATAATAATTTTTAATATTACCAAAATTACAAAAATAAACAATGACTAAAAAAATATACCATTGACTTTTTAAAATATTTATGTAATCATATAGCCGGTACTTACTATTCTAAACCCTTTAATTAGGAGGGCCTCTCAATGGCTCAAGGAACGCCTGAACTTATTGAAGCGCTAGGCCAAATTGACCCTAGCCAACCCTATGGAACAGAACTTTTTAACGCTCTTGTCCGCCTCCAAGGAGGCACGGCAATAGAATTTGTTTGGTTGCGTCTCACAACGCACTGGACTGACGGAGTTTGTTATGAAACTGGAGGAAACGTGATCATAGTGCCTGCTGAGCAATACTTTACACTACCTGTTGAAGTCTATATGACACTACGCGGAAAAGGTGAAGCTAACAGCGGAGAATGGCATTGTCCTGGAAGTTTTATCAAAGGCGGGGACGAAAAAACCCGTGGAGGAGAAACCTTTGAGGATGTTTTGGAACGTTTGGTTAAAAATGAAGCGGAATTCGGCCCAGACGCTCGCCTTGTATCCGCTACGCATGTCGACGACATTAATCCTCCAAGGTTTGAATCGGGAAGAAGGGGTCATATTATCTCCAAGGTTTATCTTTGCGAAGTCAAAACCAAAGGAGAGCTGCCAGGCAGATGGTTTCCCGTATTTCCAAAGCTTGAAGTTCCGGAAAATACGGTCACCAGTCACTGGATGAGAATTATTCCTTGCGCCATTGGCAAATTTATGGCAAAAAACCCCTACATGCCAGTCTCTTGCAGTCAACTGGACTGGCCTCACGGTCCCTCTTTGTTACATTGATCGCGTCGCGTTCAATGTAAAGGAAAGACAAGCGCGGTGTTTGCAACACATTCGTCCGCGCTTTTTTTATTTAAATTTCAATTTGCATATCATCAAATGCCACAAAAGCATTTTTAAATATTTCTTGGGCAAATTTTTCTGATTTTTTTCTTTCTTCTAATGTTTGGTATCTGTGCGCGTCAAAATGTGTCAGTGCCATTTTCCTGACTTTTGCCTTTTCTGCAATTTCAGCAGCAATCTGCGGATTCAAATGCGTTTGCACATCATAAAACTCATTAATTCTAAACGAACATTCTGTTATTAATAAATCTGCATCTTTTGCCAATTCAATAAGATTTTCGCAAGGGCCTGTGTCAATGCAATAACTTATTATTTTATTTTCAAGCTTAAATCTAAAGCCTAAACAAGGCGACCAATGGAACAAAAACTTTGAATCGGCAAGAAAATCAGGATTTGCTGAATATGCGTCAGAGATCTCAAAAACTTCCATATTAAATAGCATTCCTTCGTGCCAGAAAGGAATCGTAAAGGGCTGGTTTATCACATTGTTTAAAATATCTTTTATTCCTTTTTGCCCAAAAATTTTTATTCCCTGTTTAAAATTAAATTTGTTTTTGCAGTGCAAACCGACAATATGGTCTAAATGAAAATGGCTCAAAAAAAGATAAATCGGCTTTTCGCTTTTTATATATTTATCAAGTTTATAAAACCCGCTACCCGCGTCTAAAACAATAAAATATTTATCTGTTTCAATCAAGGTGCAAATTGTGTTTCCGGTATTTGTGTCAAACCAGCCATTAGTGCCTAAAAATGTAATTTTCATTTACATAATAATTTTTAATATTACCAAAATTGCAAGAATATACAAAGACTAAAAACAAAAATATACCATTGACTTTTTAAAATATTTATGTAATCATGTAGCCAGTACTTACTATTCCCAACCCTTAATTAGGAGCTTTTGCAATGATAAAGGATGAAGTATTGAACGGCATGCGGCAACTTTCGCAGGACGATTTGAAATCGGTTTTGGCGGCAGGCATTTCGCTTGTCCGTAACCCAGAAAACGGAATTGGCACAGATCTGTTTGAATCTCTTTTTGAACTTGTCCCCCAGCCATGCGTTGAGCTGATGCCGGTGGACAATATCGCTCTTCCGAGCCGGTTGTTGCTTCATCGTCGGCCCGCCAATGTTCTGACCCACCCGGGAAGAACAGCTCTGCTGGGAACATACATCCGGCGTGGAGAAACGAATTTAGATGCCATAAAGCGCTGTGTAAAAAGAGAACTGGGTCCAGAGCTCGACGTTTCGGCCATACGGTTCAGCCATCACTACAACAGACCCCAAGGTTGCGCTGGTGAGCCGTTTGCAGACGGCAAAACTCGACACACCGTTGGCTTAATCCACCTAGTTGACGCGCTAGGCGTGAACGAAGATGACAATAGGAAATGGACCAGCGCCATTCCTCCCGATCTTCTCCTGGGGCATCAAGAATTTGTCAAGCAAGCTCTCGGTTTCAAAAAAACTGACACGCCATTGTTCGGCTAGTCTGTCTCCTAATAGGTATGCGCGAGCTTTGTGCAAACATCGCCCGCGCTTTTTTTATCCCGCTAGAAGTCTTCTAACGGGATTTATGCTGTAAAGTGCTTAATTTATTAATCAACTTCTTGTGTTTTGTTTTGTGAAAAAACAAATAATTTGTTTCTATTGTGTTTTCATCAACGCGACCGAATTTTTTTATTTTATTATTTTTAATAATATAACAGTCGTAGCCAATGGGTTTTAAAAAATCAATAACATCATTTGGGTGGTAATTAAATTTAGCCGACCACTTTCTCAACAACTCGGTGAATATGACGGGTTTGTGTTTTTCCAAGGTTTTAAGCGCGCCTTTAAAAACAAACAGCTCCGCCCCCTCCACGTCGCACTTTATCAGGTCAATCTTGTTCTTGCGGTTCTTCATAAATTTATCTATTGTGGTAGTTTTGCATTTAATTTTATGTATTTTGTGGCGGTCCGGAATAATATTTGCCATTGAAGCCGCAACAGCTTCATTTTTTGTCCAGTAAAATGTTTTCTGGCCTGCTGTATCTGAAAAAGCGAAACTAAAAGGCAAAACTTTTTTTATGCCGTTCAACTTTAAATGCTTTTTTAAATAAGCAAAAGTATAAGGAATCGGTTCAAACGCAAAAATATTTTTAACCTTAGGCAACTTAGCAAAATTTATTGAATACCAGCCAACATTGGCGCCTATATCAAAAATTATGGGGCTACTCTCAGCTATCTTAAAAAAAATATCTCTATCTTTATCATCAACGGAGCGGTAATTCAGCATCACAAAAGGGGCAGAAAGCCGGTCAAACCTGTCCAGCAATAATTTTATATTGCTTCCTTTTACGGTTGCGTAAATTGAATTATTATCTATTACAATTGACTGGATATCTGTTTTTTTTATGTAATCAAAATACTCAAACAAAATCTGATGATTTTGATGCATCATGCTGATATATTTGTGTTTTTCCAATTTGCCTTTAGAATATTGGTTATATAAGTCAATTAGCCTCATAGCTTTCAACTGTTCTTTTAAATCCCTCTGCCTCGAAAATTTTAGGCTCCCAGCCCAATGCCTTTATTTTTGAAATGTCAAAAGGAGTGCGCAAAAATTTTGTCCTTAAATAATTTTTTGAAGGGTCTTGCTTCATCACAACCCTTAAATTGCGCTCCGGAAAGACTGTTTCTACAAGTAATTTTGCTAAATCAAGAATGCTAATCTCCCTGTCTGTAGCTACATTATAGGCCTGGCCTGCCTCTCCTTTCAGCAAAACCGTAAAAAAACCAATAGTAGCGTCTGCTAAATAACAAAAGTTTCTTTTTGACTTTCCGTCGCTGTAAAGTTCAATGTCTTTATGGTTTACCACGTCGGCAATAAAGTCAGCAAAAGCCCTGCCGTCATCAAGCCTTAAACCAGGGCCGTATGTTGTTGCGGGGCGCACAATTTTTACGGGAACTCCGTATTGATGCATCCATGATGCGCACATATTTTCTCCCATTCTTTTGCTTTCAATATAACAAGAAGCAATATCAAATGGGTTTAAAAGCTGGCCGAAACAATTTTCTTTTATAGGAAAGCAACTATCGTCTACATGGCCGTACACTCCTGTTGTGCTAAAATACAAAAAGCATTCTACTTTTTTTTCTACAGCCAAGTTAAGCAAATTGGCTGTTCCTATAACATTGGGGCTGATGGTTCCAACTGGATTTTTTTCGTATACCTTGGGTGTTGCCAAGCTTGCGGCATGGATTATATAATCAATCTTTTCATTTATCTCAATTTTGTCGCATACATTCTGAGCAATAAGAACTAAATTTTTTTTTCCTTCATAGTGAGAAAACCTCTTAAGCGCATCTTCGGGACTAAGCACTAATCCCAAAATTTTTATATTTAACCCCCTTGTTTCATTAAGATAAAGAAGTGTTTCCACCATATAGGCCGGCAGCATTCCAGCCGCTCCCGAAACACAAACAGTTTTGTTTGAAAGCAACTCCCACGGCAAGTTTGCCTTTGTTATATATTTTAAATCTTCTTCTATTATCTTGTTTCTCATATTTTTTGCCTTAAATCTCCCACCTAATTTTGTTCCATTCAACAGGATAGTCTTCCCCTTTTTCTGTTTGAGGCATAATATTTTTATAAAACCACATATCTTTGTTGCCACTCAAACAGCTAAATTTATGGTCATAAGAAAACCACTTCATTCCCAATCCTCGCTTTATTATGACATCTAAGTCCTCGTTAAAAATATTTCCCAATGATATGGGAATCCACGGGCACGGCATTACATCTCCATGAGCCGTAATGGAAAACTCCCTTTTTACAGCCAAGCAGCCAAATTCATATCCGCAATTAGGAGACAAATGAGTTGAAGAATTATATTTACCGCCCAATTGCTGGTGCAATGTTTGGATATAATTCATATCTTTTGTGTCCAATATTTCTTCTTTATATTTTTCAAAAGACCCTATGGGTTTAGCGTGAATTATGCTCGTATGCACGTCAAATTGAGCCAAAAAGTCCAATTCTTTAATAAGCTCTCCAGAATCAACCATACTCTTTGTGGCAACAAGATTTATGTTCATGCCAAGGCCATGTTTTTTGCAGTGGTCCATGGCTTGAATTACCCTCTTCCAAGCTCCTTTTGCCTTTCTAAAATCATCGTGGTTGGACTCAAGCCCGTCTAAACTCAAATGGACTCTGTCAACTCCCATATCCACAAGCCATTTTACTTTTTCTTCTGTTAAAAACCATGCGTTAGTGTCCATACTAATAACAAATCTTTCGGGCCCTATTGCAAGAAGAACTTCTTTTAAATCAGGAAAAATAAGCGGCTCTCCGCCCGAAAGGCAAATACTGGCCAAACCCATCGCGTCGGCTTGATCTGCAATTCGTTTGACATCGGCCACAGTTAAAGTTTTTTTATTTTGCTGTTTAAACCTTTCAATAGCGCAATGCTTGCATTTAAAATTGCAAAGATAGTTATATTGCAGCTGAACTAAGGCAACACATTCCTTGTTTTTTATTTTTTCCGGATGCTTTATTATTTTTTCATATGCCAGGGGTTTTTTCTTCTGCAAATCCATTCTTTTATTTATTTCCCTGTTAGTCATATTTGTTGTTGTGTTTGTCATTATATTTTTTGTTAATTTTATTAATATTAAATAAATTTAATTTTATTATCGTGAAGGAGAGCGAGTTTGGCTCCGACGTTTATTTCTTTTAATTTTTTTAGCACTTCTTCGGGGTAAAGTCCAGGCACCATAATTATTACCAAATCGACCTTTTTTTCTTTCAGATATTCCGGCGGAACTATTTTAAAATGGGAAATCGGAGTAAATTTTCCCTGCTTAAATTTTGCAGAATCAATTACGTATTCTATACTATCTTTTCTGTTTATTAAAGCCAGCAAGGCCAGCGTTCTGTGGCCAGCTCCCCAAACCGCTATTTTTTTATTTTCCAATTTATAATTACCTGTAATATTATTTAAATTTTTAATCAGAGAACTAACGCATTCGTAATCTTTTTTAAGATTAAGAGGCGCTCTTTTTTTTACCGTAACAGCAATATCATTTTCATTGTTAATAATTTGGCAGTCCAATACGTCAAACCCGTTTTCCTCAAAGGCATGTGAAAGTGTTTTTTTTGTAAAATAAGAAAGGTGGTCGGCAACAAATTCATAAAAACACTTAGTTTTTAACAAATAATCCAGATTGGGAACGGTTATAAATCCCAGAGCATTGCTGGTTGTATTTTCATAAATATTTTTAATAATCTTGCCGGGAGAGGGCAAATGTTCAAGATAATTAAAAGACACAAAAGCGTCAAATGGCCCTCCGCTTATTTTATTCCTATCCCCTATATAGCCATGTATCATTTTTCTGTTGTTAGACCGCCCTGTTTTTACCGATTCTAATGAGGCCTCAATTCCAATAGCATTAAATCCCGCTTCTTTTAAAACATCTATCATTTCTCCCTTCCCCGACCCGATTTCTAAAACTTTTTTACCATGCAATCCAAATCTGTCGGCCAATTCCTTCATTTGATTTAATCTGGAAAATCTTGATTTTTCAGAAAGCGAGGCCGCGGTTATCACTTCCCTGAAATAATCAACGGGTTTTGAATTCAGCTGCACCAAACCGCACGAAGAGCATTGGTATATTTTAAGAACTATACCCTTGTCTTTCTTAAACTCATTTTCTTTCGGATAATATTGGGCGGCCTTGGGCATCCCTTTAAGTTCTAATAAAGGTTTTAAAATAAATTTAGATTTGCACAGATGGCAGTTAATCGGCATAAATTATGTATTAATTTAATAATTGAATTCTTTGATGCGTTACTGCGTCTACAAGAGGACTGCTGGCAGGGAGAGATGATTTGCTTCTTTTTTTTCTAAGATAATCCAGCGCTTTTTCTTTAAATGCAACAATTTGGGACAGCTCTAAATTATACGGCTTTATATTTGGAATGCCCTTGACCATTTGCCCCACGTCAACCTGTTTAAATAGCGAATCAACATCATAAAAATATTTTTCCGTAAAAAGCTTTTCCTCCAGGCATTGATTATACAATTTCGTGCCCGGAAAAGGTATGGCATAAAAAAGAGAAAAATTATCAAGCGGAAAAGAAGTTATCAATTTGTATGTGTCGTTTAGCGTTTCTTCTGTTTCTTCCGGAAACCCGATTACAAAATACCCGTATAAGTATATGTGGTTATACTTTTCCTTTAAAAAAATGTCTTTCAATTCGTAAATTTTTTTATTCAGCAAAAATTTTCCAATTACTTTGGTTCTTATGTAGTCAGAGCCGGTTTCAAACGCCAAGTGCAGTCTGGCTAATCCCGCTTTTGACATTGCATCCAAAACTTCCTCATCCAAAGTGTTAACATAAACTCCGTTTTCAGTAGAAAATTGTATATTCAAATTTTCTTTTATAATTAAATTCATCAGTTTAATAACTCTCTCTCTGTCAAGGGTCAGGTTGTCATCTGTTATATTAAAATAGGTAAGTCCGTAGTTATTTATGTACATTTTCATTTCTTCCACTACTTTCTCTATTGATCTGTAACGTATTCGCCTGCCATGCACAAAATGCATACTGCAAAAATTGCACTGGTTGGGGCAGGACCTAGAAGAAAGAATCGGCACGGGAGTTTTGATTTCCATGCCCTTGGGATTGTGCCAGCCGGTTGTATCGGTGTAATAATCTGAAATATTCAACAAATCTGTTGCTGGAAAAGGCAAGTCGTCCAAATTCTCAATAAAACTTTTTTTGGGGTTAACAAATACCTGGTTATTTTCCAGATAAGCTATTCCATCAATTTTAGATATCTCTGCTAAATTATTAGAAGACAAACATTCAAGCAATTTGACAAAAGCATTCTCACCTTCGCCAAGAATCGCATAATCAAAAATGTCTTTATAGTGGCTTAAAATTTCTTTTCCATAAATTGTAGGATGTATTCCGCCTATCGCAACTTTAATTTTAGGATTTAATGATTTTATATGTTTTGCCAAATGTTCCACCACAGGAAATAATCCGGAATAAAGGCAGTTAATTCCAACTATATCAGAATTGTTGGCAATAATTTTATCTTCCATTATCTTTGTCAGGAATCTGGCGTCTTCGCCATCAAGCGAAGTAGTCACACTAAATTTGCGCTTTTGCTGTTCCACTCTCAAATCAACCAAACTTACATTATGCCCGGCTTTGCGCGCAACCGCCCCCAAATATGTAATATTGAGAGGAATACGCGGTTCTTCAAATTTATTATTCCATTCTATAATTGAAAATGGAAAAACTAATAAAACATTCATAGTTGATATTCTAACATAATTTTTCAAAAAATTCATCGAACTTTTTTATTATGTAATCTGCCATTTCATGCGTGATTCCTGGATAAACTCCAATCCAAAAAGTATTCTCCATAACATAATCCGTATTTTTCAAATTTCCGTAAATTTTATATTTTATGTTTTTAAAATAGGGCTGTTTTGTAATGTTTCCTGAAAAAATCATCCGAGTCCGTATTTTATTTTTTTCCAAAAAATCAACTATTTCTTTTCTGGAAAATCCCGCTCCTTTTTTTAATGTCATTGAAAAACCAAACCAGCTTGGATCTGCTTTGGGCAATGGTTTAAGAAAAATAAAATATTTATCATATTTTTTAAGGCCATCGGAAAGAAGCTTAAAATTATTTTTTCTTTTTTTTATGAATCCGGGCAGTTTGTTAAGCTGAGCCAGCCCAATAGCCGCCTGCATCTCCGTTAATTTTAGGTTATAGCCCAAATGGGAATAAATAAATTTGTGGTCAAAACCATAGGGCAGTTCTCCCAGTTTCCAGTCAAATCTTTTTTTACAGGTATTGTCACATCCGGTATCGCACCAACAATCTCTTCCCCAATCCCTTAATGATCTGATAATCATTTTTAATTTGGCGTCTTTGGTGACCAATGCTCCTCCTTCCCCCATTGTTATATGATGCGCCGGATAAAAACTAAATGTACCGATATCTCCAAAGGTTCCGACCAACTGGCTGTTATAGCTTGATCCTAACGCATCGCAGGCATCTTCAATTAAAAATAAATTATTTTTTCTAACAATCTTTATTATTTTATTTAAATTAAACGGATTGCCCAGCGTATGGGCCAAAAAAATAGCTTTCGTTTTTTTATTTATTGCTTTTTCAATTTTTGAAAAATCAATATTGAGCGTTTCGGTATTAATATCCACAAATACGGGCACGCATCCTGCCTGGATAATCGGATTAACAGTTGTCGGAAAAGCAGCCGCCACAGTTATCACCTCATCGTTTGGCTTCAAACGCCTTTCTCCTAATTTTTCCGAAGTCAAAGCTAGCAAGGCCAATAAATTTGCTGAGGAGCCGGAGTTTGTTAAAATTGTGAAAGGGACATTCATTAGCTGGCAGAATTTTTTTTCAAATTCTTTAACAAACCTTCCTTCTGTAAGCCAAAAGTCCAAAGCCGACTCTGTTAAAAGAGATATTTCTTTTTCATCAAAAACCCTTCCTGCGTGAGGTATATAAGTTTTTCCTGGCAAAAAACTCTTTTCTTTAAAAGCTTCCCGATAATACTCTTTTATTTTTTTTAAAATTTCTTTTTTTATTTTTTCCTTAGCCATAATATTTAATTAATTATGTGCTTCATTGCTTCTGCGAGTCCGGTATTTGAATTAACCAGGATCGTTTTGCATCCGGCTAATTGTCCCGCCTGCACATCGCGTTCGTCATCTCCCACAAAAACAGCTTTAGTTAAATCTATATGATTTTCTTTTGCCGCCTGAAATAAAAGCCCCGGTTTTGGTTTTCTGCATTCACATCCTTCGTCCCAATTATGAGGGCAGGCATAGATTGCGTTTATTTTTGCTCTATTTTTTTCCAACTCCTCCTGCATTTTTTGATGAATTAAATCTAATTCCTGTTTTGTAAGAGAGCCTCTGGCAATCCCAGGCTGATTTGTTATTAGATAAATATTATATCCTCTTTGTGTCAATTCTTTAATTGAATCAACGGCTCCAGGTAAAAATTCAAATTTTCCCCATTCTTTAATATAGTTTGCCTGCTCAGCTTTTTTGTTAATTACTCCATCTCTGTCTAAAAATACAACTTTTTTTGGCTCTAAAAATTTTTCTGTAATTTTCAATCTTTCTGTGTCTGAAATACTGTAATATTTATTATCTGTAAAATGAGCTAAAACTTTTTTTTCTGAAACCAAACCCGGTAAAATATCTCTTTCAAAATGTGAATTTTTTTCCGGCAATAAATCCAAAACTCTTTTATTGATTATAAAAAAACCTATATCTACTCCGTTTAAATCTTTATCCTGTCTTGTCCTATCATATTTTTGCACATAGCCCTGTTTGTCTACTAAAACATTATTTTTTGTTGAATTATCTTTATTTGAAAAAATAGTTGTTAAAACATCTGCTTTTTTCTCATCATAAAATTTTTCTAATTTTTCCAATTGCAATGGCCAGTAATTATCGCAGTACATTAAAAGAAACTTCTCATCAAGCAAACTCTTAGCGTTTTTTAATCTTAATCCGCTTTCATTTTCTTCGCCTTTTTCATTTTTAAAAGGCGTGTGGGAATATTTTATTTTTATGCCAAAACTTAGGCCGTCTCCAAAATAATCCTTAATTTTTTCTCCCAGATAACCTGTTAAAATTACAACTTCTTCAATGCCGTTTTTTTTGAGTAAAAAAATTAAATGCTCTAAAAACGGCTTGCCCAAAACCGGCACCATTGGTTTTGGGTTAGTTAAAGTAAATGGCCTCAGTCTTTGCCCTTGGCCCCCGGCTAAAATTACTGCCTGTTTTATTGCACTCATTTAATATAATCCCTTTTTTACAAAGTCTCTCCAATACTCCAAGGTGTCTTCCAATATCTTTTCAAATGGAATTTTCGGCGCCCATCCGGTTAATTTTCTAAATTTACTTGTATCGCCTATCAACCGCGGAACTGCTGTCGGCCTTACTAACTCCGGGTCTTGTTCTATTTTTATATCTTTTACAGAAGACATTTCTATAAGTTTATTAAGGACTTCTCTGAATGAATAAATATGCGCATTTTCATCTGAACCTATTAAATAAAGTTCTCCCGGCTTGCAATGTTCCATAGCAAGCCAATAAGCTTCAACTAAATCCCTAATATGGGTAAAATTCCTTCTGTCATCAATATGGCCGACTTTTACAATCGGTTTTTGTTTGCCTGCTTCTATCCGCGCAATTTGATAAGCATACCAAGGTACTCCAAAAACATAATCTCTGCGAGGGCCTTCGTGGTTAAAAGCGCGGGTTCGTATAACATTAAGCCCATAAGATTTGTAATAAACGAATCCAATTAAATCCTGAGCGACTTTGCTAACAGCATAAGGATTTACCGGCCTTAATATCGTTTCCTCGTTAATCGGCAATTCTGATTCTTCTATTTCTCCGTACTCTTCGCCCGAGCCCGGTATTAAAAATCTGGGATTTGAGCCTGACTCCTTTATTGCATCAAGAAAATTTACAGTCCCTTTAAAATTAACATCCATATAATGGCTGGGGTGAAGCCACGAAGGGCTGACAAAGCTCTCTGCCGCCAAATGGAATATCTTATCGGGCCTTATTTTTTCCAAAACTTTTCTGACTCCAATGGGATCGGTTATATCGCAATCCAATAAAGTAACTCTTTCATTGTCCAACAGATGCCTGATATCCCTTACTTTTTCCAGATTCCATCTTTTTAAGCCGTATATCTGTATATCTTCTTTCTCTAAAAGATAATCTGCCAAGTGAGAACCTACAAAACCCGTGATGCCTGTTATTAAAATTTTTTGTTTCATATTTTTGATTTTTTTCTAATAATAAAATTTAATCAACATAAACAATTTTACTTCCATCAATTTCAGACTTAAAACAGGTTTCTTTAAGTTCCGACAACGCTTGCCTGACTCTATCCTGTTTTTCTTTCTGACAATAAAATAACAAAAATCCTCCGCCCCCGGATCCCAAAATTTTCCCGCCTTCAGCCCCCGCATCAATAGCTTTTTGATAATAATTATCAATTAAATTATTTGAAATATTTCCGGCAAAATTTTTTTTCAAATTCCATCCTTCGTGCAATATAGCTCCAAAATTCTTAATATCATTATTGCAAAAAGATTTCCTTAATTCTTCCGCCAGCTGAACCGCTTTATCTAAAACTTGGTAATTAGTTTTTATTTTTTCTTTTTGCTCCGGCAAAATTGTGGCCGAAGAACTGCATTGCCCGGTATAAAATAAAAGCAAATTATTATTCAGTTCTGATTTGGTTTCCGGCTTGCATATTATTGGTTCTACGCAAACGGTTTCATCGGGATTAAATTTTATAAAATTTAAATTGCCAAACGCTGCAGGATAATGGTCCTGCTTGCCCATAGGGTGCCCTAACACTTCAACTTCAATAAAAGCTGCCTCTTGTGCAAGTTTTTCCGCAAGAATTCTTTCTCCTTTAAAAGCATGCAAAGCATTTAAAATACCCACGACCAAAGCGCTGGAAGCGCCCAATCCCGTTCCTTCCCTAGCAGGAAGCATGTCTGACATATAGCTGATATCAACTCCTTTTGTAACGCCGGTCAGCTTCATTGCTTCCCTTATTAGGTTGTGTTTAATTTTTTCAACATTATCAACCATTTCTGTTTCAGAGTAACTCAATCTTATCAAATCATCAAATTTTCTATTGATAGTAACATAAATATATTTGTCTACGGCAGTGCTTACTACAGCTCCGTACCCTCTTTTGTAATAATCCTTAAAATCCGAACCTCCGCCCGCAAAACTTATTCTCAAAGGCGTTTTTGAAATAATCATAAAATATATTGTTTAATTTTTATAAGATTTTTAATATCATTTGCAAGGGAATTTTTATCCTTTGGCGTTTCCAGCGTCACAAATTTAAAATCGTTTTCCTTAATGCAGTCAAGAAAAAATTTAAAATCATACTCTCCGTCTCCGATATTTAAATGCTCATCCGGCCCCTTAGAAAAAGTGCCGTCTGAAAGATGAAAAATTTTTGGCTCTAAAGCCAAAAATTTTTTAATAAATTCTTTTGGCTCTTCCCCCAAATCCATTGATGCTTTGACAGCATGCCCAAAATCCAGGCAAAAGCCAAATTTATTTTTTTTAAGATTTCCAATTTGCTCTTGGTTATAGCCAATCATTTTTTCATTGTTGTCGCCGGCAAAGGGCATATTTTCAATCAAAATACGCCTGTCGTTTATATTTTCTAAAAACTCTTGGGTAACCTGCATTTTGCCGTATCCCGGATGTAAAATCATATATTTTGCAGAAATCCTGTCAGCCAGATTAATACTCTGTTTTATTATTTCAAAACTCAAATCCCAGCTGTTTTTTTCACCTATATTAAATCCAAAAGCATTATGCGGAATGTGTAATATGTATGGAATTTTTACTTTTTCAAATATCAAGGTATTGTCTCCTGGCACTGGCATAAGCTCAACGTAACTGAAAATTCCGTCAGAAATTAATTCTTCAGCCTGCCTTATTAATTCGCGGCCCGTTGTTGACCACAATTTTAATCCAAATTTTATTTTATCCATCTTATTAATTCAAATGCTTCGGCAAAATTTTTACCCGATACGGTTCCCCAGCGCTGAGCAATAATTTTTAACGATTTTAACGATCTTGGGTGCGGATATTTCTTTAATTCGGACTTATAGCTTGCCATAGCACTGATTTTTTTTGAAATGGTTTCCGAAATATCAACAAAAACATTCGGCACAAAATAACTTTTTCTTCTTGGAGCCGACCATTCGGTGGACGAAGGAATTTCAAAAGAATAAATTTCTTTTACTGTTTCGCCCTTGATCGGCCTAAAAGCTGTCATAACTGCCTTAAAGATTATTTGGTGGTCAAGGTTCAAATCTCCGGCGTGATGGGTAAAAATAACATCGGGCTTAATTTCATTTTTTATTTTTTCAATGCTTTTTATAATTTCTATTAAGGGCACTGTTTCATATTTTTGGTCCGGAAAATTATCAAAAAATATTTTTGATATGCCTAAAATTTTTCCTGATTTTTCAGCTTCTTTTCTCAAACCCTCCTGTTCTTTTTTAAAATTATCTTTTTCTGACTGGTAGCGAGAAGATTTGCCCTGCCCCAAAATCAGGCAAAAAATCTGGCTGCCTTGTTTTTTCATTTTTGCGATTGTGGCTCCGCATCCAAGAACCTCATCGTCAGGATGCGCCACTACTACTAAAATTTTATTTTTATAATCCATAAATTACAAATTATAATTTTTAATCAAATCTTGTTTTCTTATATTGTCTTGCATCAAAATATCTTTGCTTTTTGGGCCACAATTAAATAATAAATCAATTATGCTCATATACGGAACAAACTCGCCATAGAGCTGGGGGTAAACAGGGTGTTTATAGTCCTGGAAATAAATTTTTACGCCGTTTTTTATAAAATTTTCCTCGTTGGCATAATCTTTCCCCAATGCTCCAAAAACATATAAATCGGCCTTTAATTTTTTACACATATCTAAAACTAAATCCGATTTATATCCTTGAAAATTCTGCTCCGAAGCTTTTGAATATTCAGCTTTTATATCAAGCTGTTTTAAAAACCACTTAAGCATATACTCATTTAAATCCGACAAATATTTCCAATCTTTTTTGTAAACATCCTCAAAAAAATCAAAGTAATTTTCAAAAAACGGAGCTTTTTTATAATTTATATATATTGATTTTAAATGCCTTTTTTCCCAGTCCTGCGATTCGTCTATTTCAATTTCTTGAATTTTTTTATCGCGATATCCTCTTGCTTTGACAGGAACCGTAAGCCAAATAGGCCCACTGGCCGATTTAATTTTGTTGCGACCGTTAAAATCTTTTATCTGAAATTGCACATTGTCAAAATAACAAAACTCATCAGCTAAAGCTATTTTGTGGAATAATCCAAGCCATGGCAAATAAACGGGCTGGTGGGCTGTTAAAATCATGGTTTTTTTGAAATTATTATATATTCGTCAAATTCCATAGATTTTTCTGCTTTTTTATACAATTCTCTTAATGAGTGCATTTTTATATTTTCTATTTTAAATTGTGAAAACAATTTAACGATTTCTTTAACCGTTGTAAAATGCGCCTTTCCTGTTTTATAAAAACTACCCTCCGTAAAGTCCTCGTATGTGTTTATTTCTAGTTTTTTGCCAAATTTTTTATCCGGATGCGAAAAAGCAAAAGCAAAACTTATAAAATAACCTCCGGGTTTCAACTTTTCATAAACCTGCCTAATAATTTTTTCTATATCTTGATATCTGTTCGCGTATAAACTTTCCCTGTCAATTATTAAATCAAAAAAATTGTTATTATAGGGGAGGTTTAAAAAATCACCAAGTAAAAAATTTCCTCTTAAATTATTTTTTTTAAATATATTTTGACAAAAAGATAATGCGCTTTCAGACCCATCTATGCCGTAAAAATCAAATCCGCTTTCAGCTAAAAATTTAGCATTATTCCCTGCTCCGCATCCCAAATCCAAAACCTTTATTTTTTTTCTTTCCTGTTTTTCAAGGTGAAAAAATTTCCTGGCAACAATACTTACCATTAAATCATATGGATAAAGGTTAAGTTGCCTTCCTTTTTTGTAAACGCTTTCTTCCCAATTTTTATCAAAACTTTTTTTACTTGCCATAAAACTTTTTATAAAAACTCTTTTTTATTTTAACCGGATTTCCTACAACCAATGAATAAGGGGGTATTTCGCACGCCCTTGATATAACAGTGCCTGCTCCCACAACGCTATGGTGGCCAATATGAACTCCTCCGCCGATAAAGCAGTGAGACCCCACAAAAACATCGTTCTCAATTATTATATCCTTTCGCTCTATTTCTTTTTTAAGCCCTAAGCATTTTTTATGAGAATCGGCGGCATTTATTGCCACGAAAGATGCGATATCGCAGTTATCTCCTATTTTAACTTTTGCATTTTTGGCGTTTACTTCGGAAAAAAACCCAATGCAAACATTTTTGCCAATTTCCGGCTCCCCGTTTATGGCAACCAAAGGATGAAAGGGATTTTCTTTAAAAAAGTTTTTATCCATTTAATTTTTTGAAACTTATTAATTCTCCTTTTTTTATATTTTTTTTAACCTTTTTTCCTATAACCTTGTTTATAAATTTTGGCGGAATTCCGGTGCCGGGCCTTTTCAGCTCAATATCTGAAAGGATTATTTTTTTTCCTTTTTGAAGATCGGCTGAAGCGACAATACTCCTTCTAACAATTTTTCTCATCTTTTTTTCGCCGGCGCTAGGAAAAATTTCCGGCCTGCCAACGGCTTTCTCAATAAACCTAATTCCAAAAACTAATTCTTTCAGCTGTTCAGGGTTAGCAGAAAATGCGTGGTCTGAACCTTGCATATTTTTATTCAAAGTAAAATGTTTTTCAATTATTCCAGCGCCAAGGGCAACTGCCGCAAAGGCAGCATAATTATCCTCTGAATGGTCGGAAAAACCAACTGAAACTTTGAATTTTTCTTTTATTGTTTTCATGCGAATCAAATTAATTTCTTTTGCCTTGGCAGGATATAAAGAGACACAATGCAGAATAGTAATATCTTTGTTGCCAACTTTTTTGCAGGTATCCACCGCATCTTTTATCTCATCTTCATAAGCCATTCCGGCGGAGATTATCATAGGTTTTTTCTTTCGCGCATAATATCTTAAAAGCGACAAATTGGTAAGGTCATCTGAGCCAACTTTTAGAAACGGCAAATCCGTCAAAGAAAGAATAAAATCCAAATCCGAAGGATTTTGGCAGGTTGTGGAAAAGGTAATTTTTTGCTTACGGCAGTAGCCAATAATTTCTGCCCATTCCTTTTTAGAAAATTCATAACGGCGGAAAAATTTCTCCTGATTTTGGCCTTTATATTTTAAACCTGCATCAGCCGAAAGTTCTTTCGCTGTAAAGGTTTGAAACTTTACGCAATCAACGCCCGCCTCTTTGGCGACATCAATCATCTTTTTTGCGGTGTTTAAATCTCCATTATGATTTATTCCGGCTTCGGCAATAATAAAAGTCATAAAATTTTAAATAGTTTCAACTTCCTTAAAAGATGGTATATCTTTTTTATATAATCTTCTTAATATAATCTTTTTAATTCTGTTTAGGTCCTCGTCATTCTTTGTGGCAAAAACTAGCAGGTGGGTTCCGCAATTTTCTAAAAATTCAACAGCCGGCAAGGGAATTTTTGCAGAATTTTTATATAAAATATTTACAAATCCCGACAGCAGGGGCGAATATTTATTTTTTATGAATAAATTTTTTCTCCAAAGAAAACCTCCCTTTAGGATGCAATAATTTTTAAATCCAATATTTTCCAAAACAATCTTTATTGTTTTCGGACGCCAAAAAGTAAGGTGATAAGGCGGGTTGTCTCCCCCCTTTTGGACCGAAACAAAATCATCTACAATTTTAGCGGTTCTATAATAATATCTGTCTCTGTTGGGAACCGTAAATATAAAATAGCTGTCATCTTTCAGGCAATCATAAACATTTTTTAGCATTAAAAACGGATTATCTGAATGTTCCAAAACATCAAGCGCTGAAACAATATCATATTTTTCCGGCCAGGATTCCGGCAAATTAAATTTTTCTCCGGAGCAAGAATGCGCGTAAACAAACGGACAATTCTTTTTTAGTGTCTTAATAAGACTGTCTGAAGCATCAATGCCATAAGTATTCAATCCCAGCATATGCGCATAGGTTAAAAAAACTCCTGAACCGGCTCCAATATCCAAAATGCTGTTCTTTTTTACAATATCCAAAAAAGTTGCGGCAAAGGAGTGGATAAACTCCCGCCTCAGCGATTCTGCAATTACATTTTTAAATTCCGGCTTAACCTGTAATTCATCATAATTAAAATAGCTTTTCATCGGTTGAGAAAATTCGCCTTCGCAATTTGGGCAATAAAAAATCTGATATCTTGAAGATAATTTCTTTCTTGCAGAAATTTCAGTCCGTGCATATTGGCAAATTGGACACTTCATATTTTTTCAATCTCAATATTTTTTATAAATTTATTTTTCCATTCATTTTTCAATATTCCAAAAACAAATCCGTCCTTAACATCTCCGTTAGACATAGTATAATGTTTTCTGATCGTTCCCTCTTTCCTAAAACCAAGATTTTCTAAATTACTGATTGCATTAAAATTTCCATCAATTACTCCTCCTTCAATTTTTCTGATTTTTGTGTGCCGAAAAACAAATTCCAGGTATAAAATAGTGGCTTCTGTTCCTGCCCCTATTCTCTGAGCACTTTGGTCGCCAATCATCAATCCAATAATTCCGACATGGTTATTTGTATCAAAACTTAAAGTAACCGTTCCCGCAAACCCATTCTCTTTGGTGAATATTCCAAATACTTCCCCGTTGGACTCCCTTAAGCCGTTGATATATTTATAAATGCTTTCTATTGTCTGTTTTTTATGCCTGATTTCCAGATATTTATTTATTTTGGGATTATTCAGCCAATCAACGTATTTTTTATTAATCTCGTTTGCAGATATTGGCCTTAAAATAAAAAATCTGCCTTTAATTATATAATTGAAATTTGGATTCATTAATTCTTTTTTTTCAACTATTACAACCGCCACCGCTTTATCTTTATCGTGAGTCAAGCTTAATGTTGATTCAAATCCTTTTACCTTAATTTTTGGTTTTGAATTCTCAATAAGAACCTCAATATCTTTGTAGTCGATTTTTTCCCCTGACGCCTTTATAAAGGCCTCTTTGGCGCAAAATCTTGCGGCAAAATTTTCGGCAGGATTGGACTTGCTTTTGCAATATCTTATTTCATTTTCTGTAAAAATTTTATTATAAAATCCCTTATGCAAATTAAAATCCAATTTTTTAAATCTTGAAATATCTTCTATATCAATTCCTATTTCCATAAATTTTTTGATTAACCAATTTTTCTATATCACCATAATTTTTAATATTCATCGCTTCTTTTGTGGTAAAGGTTATATTAAATTCCTTTTCAATATTAGAAATTATCATCAAGCTGTTAAAAGAATCCCACGACTCCAAATTATCAGGAGAGGAATCTTCATTTATTTCGGAGGCCTCAACTTTTAATATATTTGCGACTAAATTTTTTAGCTCCATTTTCCAATTTCTTTTAAAATATACCTGTTATTTTGTTGTTCAAAAACCTTGTTTAAAAAATCTTCCGCTGGCTTGTTTTTGCTTGTCCTGATAAAATCTGCATAAATCTTTTTTCCGTTGGCTTCTTTGGCTATTTTTTCCAAAAACGAATATTCTATTTTCTTGCCCAATATCCGGCAACTCAGCAAAAAAGTATCAATTTCCCACGCTTCGCCTATTTTTATAATCATTGCCCCGGTAATTCCATAGTCTCCAAATCTGTCTTTGGCGCTTATATATTTTACCAAATAACCCTTGCTAATAAAGTCCTTAATATCTTCCTCCGAATATCTTTTTGTCGTGAAATTAAATTGGTTTGTTTTCTGGGTCAGCTGGGCAATTCTTGATAATTCATTATTTTCTCCAAAACTGACTTGTATGTTTAAATCTTTTATAAATGATTCTAAATCTTTATATGATGCGCCAAACTCTTTCCTTTTGTTTTCGTCTAAGTACATCTTAGTTTTCGCTAAATCTTCTTTGGTCAATTCTTTGCTAAAAAATTTCAGATCTTTTAGGCTATCTGCATAAAGGGCACTGTCTTCGGGCAAATCCAAAACATAAACTTCGGGCAAAAAACTTTTAATCAGTTCCCGGTTTGTTTTGCTGTCATCAATAAAAACCATGCTGTCCAGTCCTATATTCAACTCCTTTGCAATTTCTTTTATGTTCTCTGCTTTATTGTTCCAATTTATTTTTATAGAGGCAAAATTATCTTTCTTCAAAATCATTTCTTCTTTTTCAATAACTTTTATTGAGTCCTCAAAATTATTATTGCTGTTAATTGCTAGAAGTATTCCGTTTTTATTAAGGTTTAATAATTCTTTTTGAAAATCCAAAAATGGTTTGTTTTCTTTTTCGTTCAGCTTTATTTCGCTTTCTCCCACAATCCCATCCCACAAAGTATTATCTAAATCAAGAATTATGCACTTTTTCATTAAATTGCCGGACTTAAACACATAATACATATACTCTTTGGCAAGCTCTTTCAGCCCATGAAAGGAAATCTTCATATCGGCTAAGTAATACATTTTTTTGTCAACCAGATTTTTATATCCAATTTTCAGACAAAATTTATTTAGGTCAAAAATATCTATTTCAGAATTTGTCATTTTTTCCAAAGCCAAATTAAAATCTTTATGGTCTCCGTCAATATCCAATAAATTATTGACAACCGCTTTAATCCTTTTTTCTCTTAAAATATTTAAAATATCGGGCAATTCTTTATCGGCAAGCAAAAAAGTAATATCCGGTTTGAATTTGTTAAATTCGCTTGACTCGTTAATAATTTCCTGAAAAACTTGATCGTACGGCCCCATGTACGTTTCAACTTCAATATTAAAACCAGAGCAAAGCTCTTTAAGCTCAGAAGCTAAGCTGTTAATGGTAAAATTAGATAGAAACGCAATTTTAAATTTTTCCATGCAATATTCAAGTTAATCTTGCAAAACCCGTGTGGGCAACCGGGCCGTTTAGCAAGCTGTTTACTTTATTTTCATCAATAGCTTTTTTCAATATTCCAAAAACCTCATCAACGCTTTTCAAATATTTTTTAATATGTTCTTTTTTAAAGGCGTAGCTTACATATATACCCGAAGATGCCAAAAACCCTTTTTTTAACATTTCTTGCGTGAAAAGCGTTTTTATAGCCTGACTTTTGTCTCCATACTCAAAAGAAAAATTAATCAAAGCCGGCAAACCGATTATTTCTATTTTTACAGAATGTTTTTCTGCAATCTTTGATAAATTATTAATTAAATATTTGCCCGTCTTTTCTATCTTTTGAGGAACTTTATTTTTTATAATTTTTTTGATTGTAGCCAAAGCCGCTGCAGGCCCCGTCCTTTCGGTCCAATTGGTGCTGCTAATAAATGTTTCTTGAGCGGCGTCCATTACGCCTTTTTTTCCAATAACTGCCGCCATTGGAAAACCATTGCTCATTGCTTTCGCAAAAACAGCTATATCGGGATTAACCTTATATTTTAAATGAGCGCCTCCTATATTAAATCTCCAGCCGGAACTCACCTCGTCAAAAATTAAAACGGCATTAGCTTTATTGGCAATTTTTCTGACTTCCTGTAAAAAATTTTTGGCCGGCTCCCGGTGCCTGACCGGTTCCATTACAATAACGCCTATGTCTTTATCTTCTGAAACTATTTTTTCCAATTCTTCAATTTGATTATAATGAAAAGGTACGGCTGTGCCCTTTAATCCTCTTGGCACTCCCCTTGGCTCTAACCCCGGTATTAAATGGCCGTCTAAATTTTTATCATCTGCCAAATTCGCCGCAAGATACCAGTCCTGCCAGCCGTGATATCCGCAAAAAGCAATTTTATCTTTGCCAACATATGCTCTTGCTATTCTTATAGCTATTGCCATTGCTTCTCCTCCGCCCCTTGCATAGCGAACTTGTTCGGCCCATGGATGCAACTTTATCAGCAATTCTGCCAACTCCACTTCTTCTGGAGAATTAAGAGTTGAAGTTGACCCGCTGTCTATTACAGTTTTCACTGCTTTATTTACATCTGAATCGGCATAGCCCAATAGACAACTGCCAATACCCATTGAACTCATATCAATAAATTTATTGCCATCTAAATCCCAAATTTCGCACCCCTTAGCTTTTTTAAAGTAAGACGGCCATTGCTCCGGCAAATACATTTCAGATCTTTTTGACAAAAGTTGCGTTCCCCCCGGAATTATCTTTTTTGCCTTGTTCCAAAGCTGAATGCCTTTTTTTGATTTTTTATTTTTCATAAATTCTATCTTCTTTTAAAAATTTAACAGAACCCTCGTTTCGGGCTATGTGCTGATTAATTTTTATTAGTTCCGGTTTTCTTTTAAATAATTCCAATATGTCTTTTAGCCCAAAAAAATAATTTTTGTTGTACAATTCTTTATAAATTTTTTTAATAAGAATCATGTCTTCTTTTTCATCCAAAGTAAGCCTTATATTGGAAATGTCCTCATCGTTAGCCAAATTTCCCATTTTGAATAGGTGAGGATTTTTCAGAATATAATCGTTGACCCCCTCTCTTTCAGACCTCAATTTCGCCTCTTTCCAGCTTTTTTCTACGGACTTAAAATTAAAAACTTCCACATCCATGCCGTCCGGAAAAGTGGGCGGATTGACATTTGAAACATAATCATAGTTATTTTGAAAATAAAAATTTATAACTTTTTCCGCAATATCTGCGTCCAGCAAAGGACAATCGGCGGTAACTCTAACAATTGGGTCAATTTTAAAAAATTTAGCGGACTGATAATATCTGTCCAAAACATCTTCTTCCGAACCGCGGAAAACTTCAATATCAAGCTTTTTTGCTGTATTTTCTAAAATATCATCTTCTTTTTTATTGGTGGTAGCCAAAATTATCCGGCTGCAATTTTTAATTTTTTTTGCCCTTTCTATAACATGCTCCAAAATTGTTTTTCCTTCTATTTTTTTTGTAACTTTCTTGGGCAGTCTTGTTGAGTTGCTCCGCGCCTGAATAATTATCCCGATTGTTTTTTTATTTTCCATAAATCCGGAGATATTATATTTTTTTCAACATTTATAAATTTATTTTTTATTTCTTTTATGCAATCGTCGCAGTTGATATTATGATTAGCAATGTCAATATTCTCTTTGAGCTGTTTTATATTATCAACGCCAAACACGACATAATCTATATTTTTATTTTTCAGCGCAAACTGCATGGCAATTTGTCTTCTTGACAGGCCATATTTAACAATAATTTTATCCAGTTCGTCAAGATAATTGACGGCATTTTTAATTGATGAAGGTATTTCTTTGTTCGGCATAAAAAATAATCCTTGTAAAAATACGCTTCTTGCAAAAACTTTTTTATTGTTTTTTTCAGCTAATTCAAAAAAATTTGTTTTGTCCAGCCGTTGGTCAAAAATATTATATGGAATTTGTATATAATCAATATCAGCAGATTTTACGGCATAAACAGCGTCTTCTGGCTCATAAACAGAAACTCCTATATTCTTAACTAATCCGGATTTTTTAATTTTTTTCAAAGAATCAATAATTTTTTTATTTCGCATATCCTTTGGCTCGTGCAAAAGGCATCCGTCAACATAATCCATTTTTAATCTTTCCAAAGATTTATTCAGTTCTTGGGGGTCTTTAATTTTTGTAATAATTTTAATTTTGCCGCATAAATCATATTTTTTGCAAAATGTTCCCAAAATATTTTCGGCTTTGCCGTAAGCATTTGCCGTGTCAAAAATATTAATTCCACTTTCATAAGCAAAGCTAAGTATTTTTAGCGCCTCTTCTCTGCTCGGCTTGCCGCCGCTATTGTTAATTCCATACGCAATGCCGAGCTGAACCGTGCCCAAAACCAATTTTTGTGATAAACTTTTCATTATTGACAAATTAGAAATATTTTATATAATAATATTATTAGATTACAGCCCTTTTCATTTACATAAGGAGGCTCAAATGAGCCAAATCGTTATCGCAACCACAACATTATATAAAAGCATAGAGGAACACAGAGCCCGGCTGGCATTAAAAACAGTCCAACGGGCCGTACAATACGGACACAAAATCGTGATCGTTGACAATTCCTCTCAAAAAATAAAAGATCAACTTGCGAAAAATGGAGCTATTGTTTTCCCTAATACCGCTGAAACGTATGGCCAAAATATACGCCAATCTATACGGCTGGCTATAGAAAATGCTTCCCCAAAAGAACGATTTATCGCGCGAATTGAACCGGAAAAATATGCAATTGTAAAACATCTATCGGTAATGACTGGCTATGATATCACCATTCCGCGGAGAACCTCTCTTTCATCTTACCCAAAATTTCAACAACACGCTGAAAACATGGGCAACGAAGCTTTCCGCATCAGGACAGGACGAACTTTGGACATGTGGTTTGGTCCAAGGATTTTTAGCCGAAAAGCAGCTAAATATTTCCTGGAATACAACGGGGAATACGGAGACAGGTGGGATTCAATTTTTATCCCAATAATTCGAGCAATCGCAGCAGGAGAGAATGTGGGAGAAAAGGCAATAAATTTTACCTATCCACCCGAACAACTATCTGCAGAAAACGACTCATTTGATATGGTTTTAAAAAGGCTTGACCAATTAAACAGCCTGATTTGGGCCATTGACCATGAGTGCACTGTTTTGGGAATATAGCACAATGGGAAAGAAGTAATTCTTTCCCTTTTTTATTAAAGAACTTGTATATATTTTTTAATATTCTGTATTACATAATTTATTTCATTCATTTTCATTTTTGGAAAAAGAGGTATGCTTATTGTCCGCTCGTAATATCTTTCAGAAGCAGGAAAATCCCCATTCTTATATCCAAACTTTTTTTGATAAAAAGGATGCAAGTGTAAAGGCATATAATGAACTTGGACACCTATGCCTATTTTTTGTAAATTATCAAATATTTTTTTTCTGTTGGCTTTGTTTATTTGTATGGGATATAAATGCCATGCAGATTCAGTATAATCTTTTTCTTTTGGCAATATTATTTCTTTTATATTATTAAGGGCCTTGCTGTATATTCCCGCAATTTCTCTTCTTTTTTTCAAAAATCCGCTGATTTTTTTTAACTGGCTCATTCCCAAAGCGCACTGCAAATCGGTTATTCTAAAATTAAACGACGGCTCTGTAATTTCATAATACCATGCCCCGTTTTCCGGCTTTTTTTCAATGCCATGGCTTCTCAAAATTTTTAATTTTTCATAAAAATCTTTGTTATTTGTCAAAACCATTCCGCCCTCTCCCGTTGTTATGTGCTTTACCGGATGGAAACTTAAAATTGTCATATCGCTAAAACTGCCGATTTTTTTTCCTTTATATCTAGCCCCCATGGCGTGGCAGGCATCCTCTATTAAAAATAAATTATTTTCTCTAGCAATTTTTAAAATTTCATCATACTCGCAGGGGTGCCCTGCAAAATCAACCGTAACTATGGCCTTGGTTTTCTTTGTAATTTTTTTTTCAATCTCTCTTGGGTCAATAGTTAATGTTTCTTCATCAACATCAGCAAAAACCGGAACAGCGCCCAACATTGCCAGCATATTTGAGGTTGCGACAAAGGTTAAAGGAGTGGTAATTACTTCATCTTTTTCATCAATTCCAACTACCCTGTATGCGCAATAAAGAGCAGAAGTTCCTGAAGAAAAAGCAACAGCATATTTTGCTCCGCAGTATTTAGCAACTGCTTTTTCAAATTGTTCAACAATGGGGCCCTGCGTCAGCCAATCAGATTTTAAAACATTTAAAACCGCCTTAATGTCGCTCTTATCAACCCACTGATGCCCATAAGGAATAAACTTTTCCATAATAATTATAGCTCCTTAATTTTATCTTTATCCAGCCAGCGATTATTTTTGTCCGAGGAATAAACAAAATTAGCCAGTAAAGCTTTTCCCTCTTTATGATTCTCTTTATTCCAAAAAGAAAATTCTGGTTCAACTATAAAATAATCGTCGAATTCCTTAACGTGCCTTGATTCCTCTTCTGTGAACAGAACCTCGTGCAGTTTTTCTCCCGGTCTTATACCGATTATTTTTTTCTTGGCTTCGGGAGCTATCGCATCCGCCACATCAATAATTTTCATGCTCGGAATTTTTGGAACGAAAACTTCTCCGCCTTTCATCATATCAATGCAATTTATCACAAATTTTACGCCCTCTTCCAATGTGATCCAAAATCTAGTCATTTTTTCATCTGTAATCGTAATTTCACCTTTTTGTTTTTGTTCTTTAAACAAAGGCACCACGCTTCCAGAACTGCCCATAACATTGCCATAGCGAGCACAGCTAAAAATAGTTTTTTTGTCTCCGGAATAACTGTTACCTTGCACAAAAAGTTTTTCCGCCACCATTTTTGTGGCTCCATAAAGATTTACAGGTTGAACCGCTTTATCTGTGCTTATGGCTATTGCTTTTTCAACGCCATTATCTATAGCCGCATCAATAACATTTATAGAACCGTTAATATTTGTTTTTATGGCCTCTATCGGATTATATTCGCATATTGGAACATGTTTCAAAGCCGCCGCATGAACAACAACATCAACTCCTTCCATAGCACGGTTTAATCTTTTGGTATCTCTCACATCTCCCACAAAAAACCTCAACCTTTCATCCTTAAATTTTCTCCCAAATTCCACGCATGCCAACTCCCTGTTGTCATAAATCCTGATAGTCTTTGGATTATGGTCGCGGAGCAAAACCTCTGTAAACTTTTGTCCAAAAGAACCCAATCCGCCCGTAACTAAAATTGTTTTTTGATTTAGTGATTCCATAATTTTATTTTATTAATTCCGATGACCATTCCAGCTTTGGGTTTACAACCCCGCTGGAGTTTGTATAAATATCTGCTCTTGCCCCGTCGTTCTCAAAATCATTTGTTACTCTGAAAGAAACTGCATTGCGGGCTGTTACATTATCCAGAGGTATGCCATCAAAGGTATATAGAGTTATTGTTAAAAAAACTCTGCCCTCTGAAAAAATGTTTGCCGGAACGTGGCATACGGATTTTATTAGCCCTGCCGGTAAAATTTTATTTCTCCATTCCGCGTTATCTAAGTCGTGGGAAATAAACATTCTTGTGCCTTTGTCGTTCCAAAAATGGACTCCCGCAATTCTTTGGCAACCCTCCTTTAAGTTCCAATATTTTATTTCAACATTCACCGGCTCTTTTGCATCTATAATTTCTTTTGAGTTTCCTGAGTTGTCGCAAACCCGTATTGAATGTAACCTTATAAATTCGTCACCAGGTGCTGTTTTTGCATCTTCCCACATTTTTTGCGCAGAAGAAATATTGCCCGAATTCAAATAATAATTTATAACATCTTCCGTGGGTCCAACTTTCACAATGTGCCCATTGTCCAGTAGCGCGGTTCTTTTGCACAAACCCTGAATAGCACCCATATTGTGGCTGACAAAAAGAATTGTTTTTCCGCTTTTTTTGGTAACCTCTTCCATTTTATCATAAGATTTTTTCTGAAACGCCGCATCTCCCACAGAAAGAACCTCGTCAATAAGTAAAATTTCGGGATCCAAATTTGCCGCTACTGAAAAACCCAATCTTACGGCCATGCCCGTTGAATAGCGTTTTAGAGGGGTATCTAAAAACTTTTCTACGCCGGAAAAATTTACAATATCGTCAAATTTTTTGTCAATTTCCTTTTTTTTCATCCCCAAAATAGCGCCGTTCAAATAAATGTTTTCTCTTCCGGTTAATTCAGGATGAAATCCGGTTCCAATTTCAAGCAAACTCCCTATTCTTCCACGCACAATCACCCTGCCTTCATTTGGCGGAGTTATTCTGGTTAAAACTTTTAGAAGAGTGCTTTTACCCGCGCCGTTATGGCCGATAATCCCAAATATCTCGCCCTGTTCTATTGATAAATTAATGTCTTTTAATGCCCAAATATTCTCTTTTGTTTTTCCCTTTTTGCCCATAATCTTTTTAAGGGCGCTCACAAAATCCTCCCGCAAACTGCTATAAGCCCAAGGGCCTGCGGTTTGATGGGATATCCAATATCTTTTTGATAAATTTTCAATCTCAATAATAGAAGTCATATTTATATTTAAATTGTGTCAGCGAATGTTCTTTCCATCTTGTAAAAATACCAAACGCCAAAAAAGAAAAAGAAAATGCTAGAGATTATGGAAATAAATAATATTTGCCAGTTTACAATACCAATTCCCAAAAAAACCGATCTGAATGTTTCAATAATTCCCGCCATTGGATTTAATGCCATAATCCATTGAAATTTTTGAGGAATATTGCTTATTGGATAAATAACAGGAGTAACAAAAATTAAAATTTGAAGAAAAAAAGAAAGGGCATATCTTACATCGCGATAGCGCACGTTTATGGCCGACAAAAATAATCCCAACCCCAAGGATGCCACCGTGGTTAAAATTAAAAACGCAGGCAATAGCAAAAAACCCCACAAATTCGGCATAAATTGAAAATACAAAAGAATAAACAGAAAAATTACAAAAGAAAAAACAAAATCAACCAAGGTTACTATAATTGAAGCAGCCGGCAAAATTATGCGTGGCAAATAAACTTTTTGTATTATATTGGTGCTTGTCACTAAACTTTGGCTGGCATTATTTAAAGAATTGGAAAATATATTCCAAAGCAAAAGACCGGAATATGAAAAAACGGGATAAGGAATTCCGTTTTGCAAACCCACTACCTTAGAGAAAAAAACAGAAAAAACAACCATCATTAAAAATGGCTGTAAAACTGCCCAGCCAATCCCAAATGCTGTTTGCTTATAGCGTAGCTTAATGTCGCGCCATGCAAAAAAATAAAAAAGCTCCCTGTAATTCCACAGCTCTGAAAAATCTATACCAGTAAAACCTTTTGCGGATTTAATGACAGTTGCTTGCATAAAAAATTACCATTTTCCAATGGTTCGTCTAACCTTTTCTTTTATTTCTAAATAAGTTTTTTCCACCGGTTTTACAGATTCGGAAGAAATCAGCCTTAAAATTTCTCTACCCCAAATTCTGTGCTGTCCGCTTACCTTATAAGCGCTGATGATTCCATTTTTAATCATTCTTTTCATTGTGCTTTCTGAAATCTTTAAAAAATCCCTCGTTTCCTTCGGGGTATAAATTTTACTTGGTTTTATTTCTTCTAATTCTGCCATAAGATTACTTTATTCCATAATAATCCCCCCTTAAACCAATGTCAAGAAGGGTCAAGAAGGGTCAAATAGAGAAAATAATATTAAATTCGCGCAAGGGTCTTACTGCTCTCTTTTTCTTCAAATTTTTTCTTGATAAAAAACATGGCAAGTTCATACGCTCCAAAAAACATAAACCCGTAAAATGCATCTGCGAGCAGGCTGTTTCTAAAAAATGGCAATGCCATAACATAACATTGAACTAATCCAGTAAAAGTTTTAGCATACCATGGCGAAAAAACCCATACGGCAAAATTGGTAACAAGAAAAAACAAGGCAGAAGAAAAAAATACACCACCCCCTATCGTGTGCCAGCTTTTGTTGTTTTTAAGCCAAAAACCTAAAATTGCGCACAAAACAAAGCTTCCGTAAACAAAAAGCATTATTTTCGGGTCGTAAAAACCTAAAAAAATGTCAGAAACCAGCATGGCTAGAACCGGTATGGCAAGGGCTATTTTTTTTGAAAAATAAACTCCCGAAAATAAAGCAATGGCGGCTATGGGCGCAAAATTAGGAGCATGCGGAACAATTCTTAAACCAGCGCCAGCAATAACAAAAAATACCGCAATTACAAATTTTAAAGATTTTTTATCCATTTTTTTATAAATTATATTTAATTAAAATGACGATTTTTCAAATTTAAATTCCACTTTATCTCCTGAATTTAATTTTTGCTTGTCGGCTGAAACTTGGGGCATTTCTCCATTAACGTAATACAGCCAATATTTTCCGTCTTGCCCGTTTTGCTTGTTTCCAATAGCCTCAATAAATACACCCATATCATAATTTTTAGTTTTCAGCTGTAAAACCAATTTTTCTGCTCCTGTTTTCAGCAAATCAAAGGCAGTCATTCCGTCTTTAAATTCAAAAGAGGCAACAGCCGGAGACCCTTCCCCATTATCAATTGTTATTATTACATCTTTTTTTGCCGGTTCTGCGGTGATATTGTTTTCTTCTTTAACACCGGCCCTCTCTACGGCCGGCGGATTTTGAAACATTATAAACCATCCGCTGGCAATAAAAACCGCCAAAACTGCGAATATAATATAAACATTTTTTTTCATTTTTTTATATATTTAATTTATTATTAATAAACTCTTTATAATCTTTTATTGCCGGATAATCCCAATTCAAATATTTTTCAAAAGTTTCTGATAATTTTTTATCCTTGAAAAGTTCACTGGCTTTGTTATAATGTTTTTCCTGCTCCGGCTGGTTTCCCTTAAGCTTGCAAATATATCCCGCAACCAGGTGAGCCACAATATGGTCGGGCAGGGTTAGCAAAAGTTTTTCTAAATGGTTTAAAAAAAACTCCCTTTTTTCAGCGCTTTCAAAATACGGATTACAAAGAAAATTCGTTTCTATATTTATATCATATATTATACTCTGCAATTGTTCGTGATTCCATTGGTCGCTTTTTATATAACCGCCTTGACGGTAATCAAATTTATCCAAATTATCATCCGACAAAAGCAGCAAATTTGCCTCTCTTGCTTCGCGAAATAACTGAGTTCCTGGATACGGCAAAACTGAAAAAAATTGATTGTTAAAGGCCTTTAATTCCCGGGCAAAATTAAGTGTTTGATTTATTTGATCCATTGTTTCGCCCGGAAACCCTATCATCCAAGAAATGCCGATTTTTAAATCATAAGATTTTAAAATTTTCACAATCTCTCTAACCTTATCAAGGTCCATAAATTTGTTAATGCGCTTCTGCATTTCTGGGGACCCTGTTTCAACCGCTATAACAAAAAATTCCAGTCCGGCCTGTTTTAACAATTTTATTATTTCTTCGTCTAAATGCTTTACCGAAAAATTGATAAAATCTATTTTTAGGCGGCAATTCATATTTATGTACTTTGTCAAAAAATCCTTAAATATGTCTTTAGAAAAAGAAAGATTATCATCAACAAAAAGTAAATTTTTCAATCCGGAATGTTTTTTGGCAAGGACGTCTATTTCCTTTATCAAATTGTCGGCCGGCTTATAACGAACCCTATTTCCCCATGCAATAAAAGTGGAACAAAAAATGCACCGGTAGGGACACCCCCTGCTTCCCTCAATCGGCAAGGTTGTATCTCCGCTTTTTTCAAAATAGTCATCTATATCTAAATAATCCCAAGCTGGCAAGGGCAAATCGGCCAGGTCAATAAAACGATGTTCTCCTTTAATAGCATGGATTTGCCCTTCTGCAAGTTTGGAAACATACGGCCCTGAAGGAAATTTTTTGTCAAATTCAAGGTCTTGATGATTATTATACCGGTTTAGAATATGCAAAAGAGTAGCCTCCCCCTCTCCTATTATCGCGTCGTCAATATCGTGCTTTTTTAAACATCGTTCTGGAAAAAGCGTAGAATAACCGCCCCCAATAATTATTTTTGCTTCTGGATGAAATTTTTTTGACAACTTTACAGCATCTTCAACCCATTTTGCGTTAAAAACAAACGATGCCGACAAAGCCAAAACATCGTAATTATTATCTTGGATAGCTTTTTCCAGTAAATTGGGGTAAGTGGATATATCTATTGGCACTCCCGGTTCTTTGTATGCTTTCAGGTTTAAGTCAACGGCTTTTATTTTGTAGTCAAGGGTTTTATATTTTTCCAAAAAGGCGCACAAAACCGCCAAAGCCAAAGACGGAAGCGGCCTGAAAGTTCCCTTGGCCCTGAAGTCGTTCCCCTTTAACGAATTTGGATGAGTGCAGTAAGGAAGCTTCAGGACGAAAATATTTTTAAATTCTTTCTTCATTCTTGTTCTATTGCTTTCCGCCTTTTTAGTTGTAATATAAAATTAAAACGACTTAATTAAATACTTTTATCATAAAATAATATGAAAAACAACCTTCGGTCCATAGAACACAATAAAGTTCATCCCTTTATATTTTGGGGAATTTGTTTTATTTTATTTTTGCCCATAATTGTTCTTCCTCCTTATTTTCAGCCATCTGACTGGAGCCGGAGCATTTTATTTAGAACCATATTAGCCGGTTTAATTATCTTCTTTTTCTATAAATACTTTTATAAAAAAGAGTTTTCAATATCTCTGCCTAAAATAAAAAATCCTGTTTTTTTGCCGTTGGCGGCTCTGGCGCTCTTTACGTTTTTTATATTTTTATCTTTTCTGTTTTCCCAAGACATAAGGTTCAGCTTTTTTGGCTCTCCGCAAAGGAGCGGAGGATTTTTGAATTTGCTGTTTTTTGTCATTTTTGCCGTTCTTCTGCCTTATTTTATAAGCCAGGAAAAATGGGAAAAAACATTTAATGTTTTGTTTGCCTGCGGAATTTTGGCTTCTTTGATGGCAATAATCCAGTATTTTAATTTTTTTAAAAACGTTTTTCTTTCCTACGAGGGCGGAGGAACTCCTTCTTTTTTGGGAAATTCCACATTTCTGGCAATTTTTATGCTCTTTTTAACATTTTGGGCATTTACGTTTTTCATTCAGGAAAAAAATAGAAATAAAAAATTGTTTTATCTCGGGCTGTTTTTATTGTTTGGCTTTTCAATTTTAATTTCCGGCTCCCGCGCCACTTATCTTGGAGTTTTGGCCGGCGCAGTTTTTTATCTTCTAATGTACCCTAAAAAAATAAAACTTCTTAAAATTTTAACCGCCTTAATTCTTTTATCTGTTGTTTTTGTGGTCCTAATTTTCAATCTTTTTCCTCAAATTAGTGAAAAAAACAGCTTGTTTTCTATGATGGCAAACCGCCTGTCAATAAAAAAGATATATCAGGATTTGGGCGGAACCCGTCTGGCGGCATGGCAAATAACTGTAAAAGAAATACAAGACAAGCCGTTTCTTGGCTGGGGCCCTGAAAATTTTTATATCGGCTTTGAAAAACATTTTGACCCCACCATATCAAACCTGCAAAAATTATGGTGGGACCGGCCGCATAATGTGTTTTTGGAAATTTGGGCAAGTTCCGGCATATTCGCTTTTATTTTTTATATTGCTTTTTGGATGTTGCTTTTATGGCAACTTCAAAAAATAAAAAAGCAACATCCAACCCCACTTATGGCCCACGGGCTCCAGGCAATGTTTATTGGATATTTGACGGTTTTGTTTTTTAATTTTGACAATTTTTCAACCTATTTGGTGTCTTTCTTTTTTATCGGCTATTCTTTTTTCCTGCTTTTTAGCCAAACAGAAGAACTTAAGACAATTTTCCTGCCTCCCAAAAAAAATTTTTTACAAAAAAAACCTGCTGTTATCTTTATAATAATTTTGGCTGTACTTTTTGCCTGGTTTTGGAATATAAAACCTCTGTATTATTCGCAAAAATTGGACCATGTAAAAGATTTATTACTGGCCAGACAATGTAAAAAAGCGCTTTCTATTGCAGATAGCACAAACTGGCAAAAATCCGGAATGCTTGTGAGTTATTCAGCTTTAACATACGCTGACACCGTGCAAAAATGCGCCTATACTTATCCGGAAAAAGAAATGGAATATACGGAATATCTTGAAAAACTGATGAACTTGCTGAAAATTGGGGTCAAAACGCAACCAAGCTGGTCAAGAACATGGCTAGTAATGGGAAGTTTTACAAATGTTCTGGCGGCAGAAGAAGAAAATATAGACAAGCAGAAAAATTTCTTGGCTGAAGCAAAAAATTACTTAAAAAAGGGTTTAGAGCTAAGCCCAAAAAGACAAGAATTTTTGGTTGAAATAGCAAAAAATGAAATTATGGCCAAAGATTTCCAGGCAATGAAAAAAACAGCAGAGGACTGCATGAGCATAGATTCCAGCCAGGCGGTCTGTTACTGGTATTTAGGAGTTGCTGAAATATTTTTGGGCGACCAAATTAACGGAAAAAAACATATTGAAGAAGCGCTTGAAAAAAAACAATTTATTCCATCTTACATTCAACTTGGCATTGCTTATATAAACCAAAAAAACTACAAAGATGCTGCCGAGGCATATAGATTAGCAATTGCTTACAACGATGCAAAAAATGCTTCATGGCATGCGGTTCTGGCTTTTTTATACAAACAAATTGGTGAATATGGAAAAGCGGCCGAATCAACTGTTGAGGTTTTTAAGCTACAGCCGAACAACAAAGATGTGATGGAATTTTTAATGGCGTTAATCAACTCAGCTCCCAATGATCCTTCGGTTCATGTTTCTTTGGCTTATATTTACACTAAAACGGGAGATGTGGAAAAAGCAAGGCATGAATATCTTATATTGAAATCATATTATTTGCAGGAAGTGGCAATAAACCCAAAAGATGCAGAATATCGTTTTAGTTTAGCCACTGTTTACAAAGAGCTTGGAGATTATAATAATGCTATTAAAGAAGCGCTGATTACAGAACAATTAGACACAGAATACCATATCCGTGTTTTAAATTTCCTAAACTCTTTTCCGGACAGAAAGTACTATGACAATTATATAAAAGAAATAACAGGGCAAAAATAATTATGAACAATATAAAATTAAAAATAAGGGAAATACAAGACTGGCCAAAACCAGGAGTTAATTTTAAAGATATAACTCCTTTGTTGGCAGATAAAAAGCTATTTTCTGCAATGATTGATGAACTTGCAAAACCTTATAAAAATAAAAAAATAGACAAAATTGTAGGCATAGATGCAAGGGGTTTTTTGCTGGCTTCAGCTTTAGCATATAAATTAAAAACAGGCATTGCCATAATAAGAAAAAAGGGCAAGCTTCCTTCAAAAACAATTTCAAGGCAATATGCTTTAGAATATGGAAGCAATACAATTGAAATGCATGAGGACGCAATTTTGCCGGGAGAAAAGATATTGCTTATTGATGATGTCTTAGCCACCGGCGGAACAATGAAAGCTGCAGTTGAAATGGTAAAAGAGCTTAAAGGAAAAATAATAAGCATTGATTTTTTAATTGAGTTATCTTATTTAAACGGAAAAAAAGCATTAAAAGGCCAAAAAATAAGGTCTTTGGTAAAATATAATTCTGCCGACAACCAAAAGCCAACTAAAAAATTAGCTGAAATTGGCATAATAGGGGGTTCGGGATTTTATGAATTTTTTAAAAATAATTCAAAAGATATTGAAATTACAACAGAATTTGGAAAACCGTCAGATAAAATTACAATTGGGGAATTGTTCGGAAAAAAAATTGCTTTTTTGCCAAGGCACGGCAAAAACCACCAAATTCCTCCCCATAAAATTCCCTATAAAGCCAATATTTCGGCTTTAAAAAAAATAGGAGTTGAAAAAATAATAGCTCCTTCGGCTGTTGGCTCGTTAAAAACAAATATAAAACCGGGCGACTTTGTAATTTGCGACCAGTTTATTGACAGAACCAAAAAAAGAGATGACACATTTTTTGACGGGCCCAAAGTAGCCCACATTGAAAGCGCATATCCTTACTGCGAGCAATTAAGAAAAATTGCCGTAGAGCAGGCAAAAAAATTAAAATTAAAAACACATTATAAAGGAACGGCAGTTGTTATTGAGGGCCCAAAATTTTCAACAGCGGCTGAAAGCGTTTATTTTTCTAAAATGGGGTGTGATGTAATAAATATGACTCAGTATCCGGAAGTTGTTTTGGCTTTAGAAATGGGCATGTGCTATTTAAATATTTCTTTGGTTACAGATTATGACGTTGGCATTTATGCAAAAGAAAAAATAGAGCCGGTATCAATTGAACAGGTTTTGACAAACTTTAATAAAAATAACGATAAATTAAAAAATTTAATATCTGAAATTATAAAAAACCTGCCTAATAAAAAAACCTGCGACTGCCAAAAAAAATCAGAAAGAGCAACAATATAATTAATCAATTAAAAACAAAAACCCGCCGTAAGGCGGGGTTTTGTTTTTCCCTTCAGCCAGTCCACAAGAAAGGCAAGGGTTTGAGCTGGTTTCGTTTTTATTGCATTTTTTCGGGTAAAATAACTATTTTACCGGTAGTCACCCCTTTAAGAGTAGCCGATGTTAAATAGAACGCTCCAATACCTATTTTGTTGGGTAAATCTATGATATTCAAAACAGAATCTTTAGGAATAACGATGTTGGGTTTAACATAATGTTGGTATGAGTTATCCGAACATTCAGGAATAGAAAGATTTTCAACGCAACCATTAGAAAAATATTCTGTTAAAAAAACGGGGCTTCCTTCGTTGATAGTATAGTGCAGCTCTTTTGGATGGCTGTATGGCTTATTGTAATATGGATTAGGTTTAATTGTATAAATAAATGTTTGTAAAATAAAATCCTCGCCGGCTGTTTTTATAAAATAGGTTCTGTTTATTTCTAAAGTTGCGCTTGAAAGCGCAATTTCTGGTTGCGCAGGCGCCGGTTCTGGTTGCGCAGGCTCTTGTTGCATATCTTTAATTTGTTGAGAAATAAGGGCAATTTGAGATTTAAGCACAGCAATGCGTTCATTTTTAATAGCGACTCTTGTGAGAACACCAACATAACCAGTCTGACTTATCCCCGCGCTTGTTTGGTAAGATTTTACAGCATTTAATGTTAAAGACAAAAAGTTTCCAGTAGCAGAAACGCCGGTTAAAAATCCCTTATCTATTAAAAATTCCTGCAATTCTTTAACATCATTGTTGTTTCGCAGACCATAATACAGATTTATATCAAAAGACGCTTCAGCGGCCAATGGAATAAATAATAATGATGATAATAAAAAAAATAAAATAAGTTTTTTCATATATTTAAATAGATGCTTTATTTTTTTAATTATAGCACAAAAGAAAAACCAGAAAAACACCGCAAATTAATTATCCACACCTAAAAACAAAAACCCGCCGTAAGGCGGGTTTTTGTTTTTCCCTTCAGCCAGTCCACAAGAAAGGCAAGGGGTTAAATACTAGAATTAGTCAGTCCAGGTTTGAGATGTCAAATTCTGTAACAGATATGCGTTTGTCCAGTCGTTCGTTCCAGCTGTTGTTGACGCAGAGTGCGACACAGCAGAACCGTCAGACCAAATCATTTGAGCAGCTTCAGCATTTGCGTGTGCAGTTGCAGAAGTATATAGCTTCAAAATGCCATTAGCATCTGCAAGTGTATCCGTGTTGATATAACCAATGTAGTCAACAGTGGTGTTGCCAAATGTTACATCAGCTGTATCTGCATTGAATGAGAAAGCAACGCTGTCTGAACCGGCAAATGCTGCAACAGTAGCAGTTTCGTTAAATCCATCAGGCGTACCTCTAATAGTATAAGTAGTTGAGGTTCCTGCTGTGATTGTGTCTTCAGTAATGCCATCCCAAGTTACAACAATCTTGGTATTTCCTTCTGTTATACCAGTTGTGCTTTCAACAGATGCTCCTGTATCTTCCTCCCTCAATGTTACAGAGGTAGTAATGTCAACTCCGTCTTTGTAAAGCTTTAATGACTCTATTTCTAAAGTGTCATCATTGCCTCCTCCATCAGACCAGGCAACATCTACATTAAACTGTTTAATATAGACATCTCCTTGTGCTGGAGCTGTAACTTTAAAGCTAAACAAGTCCTTTACCGCGCCATTAACCAAGGTGGAACTTGACAAGTCTACTTTAGACAAAGTTGGAACTGTCCTGTAAACATAAGTGCTATTCGCTTCATAAAGATTGCCTGTTGAATCTGTAATTGTTAATACTGCTCCTTCTGGATCCATGTATTTAACATAGGTCAATGCCGGGATTATTCTTAATCCTGAGTTTCCGGCAGTAGCTGATGTAATAGTCATTGTTGCTACAACAGAAATGGTTTTTGATGTGCTGGCGGCAACAGGAATGCTTAATCCTGTAAAGTAATAACCTCCTGTAGAACCGCTGTCGTCAACGTTGTTAAAGCTTTGTGTAGCCACAACTGTTGAACCATCTTTTACAGATAATGTGATAATGGCGTCTTCAGCATTATCGCTTGTGCCAGGAGAAGTGTTTAAATCCGGGTCAATTTTAAGTTCTTGTATTGTGTATCCCTGATAAGCAGATGTAAATTTCCATCTTCCAATTTCAACTTCCTGTCCGCCATACACTATTTGGTTTTGAGGTGTGCTGGCAAAAGCAGTTGTCATTGAACCAGAGCTAAAGTTAATTGTCTGGCCTGTCACTGTTCCTGCAGAATCAGCTGTTACAGCTGAACTAACTGTTGTTCCGTCAACATCTACTGTGGCAACTCCAGTACCGCTTGTCATCAAAGAAGATACATTGGCATATACCTCAATAGGTATGGTTGTGCCTGCTGCCAATACTTCGTTAATTGACCATGTATTATCGGCTGTTGTAATAGTTGCTTTAGTAGAAGTTGTTTTGGTTCCGTATTTCACATATAAATTTGTTACATATGAAGATACGTCATCTAATGTTACGTTAATAGCTGTAATGTTAACTGCTTCTGTTGTGCTGGCTACTAAATTAAAGTCAGCTAATTTGTATTCAGTCACCGGGGCAACAACTGTTTGAGCTGTATAAGCCGGGTCAGCTGATAATGTTAATCCTCCCTGTTTTACAGTTAAAGAATTACCATTTACATCAGATGCTGGGACATCAACTGTGCTTGCAGACGACATTCCAGTACCATTATTCCATGAAGAAGAACCTTCAATAACAACTTGGATAGTATCATCAGCTCCAACATTGTTTGTTGTATCTCCTGTTCCTGTGTCATAGATATCAGCTCTTACTTCCAAGGTTACCGGGCTGCCTGGTTCAACTATTAAAGATGAGCCAAGGCTGAAAGTTGTATAATCGTATGAGGTGTCTGTTGTGTCGTACAATGTGGTTGTTGAACCAATTTGCACTCCATTAGCATAGATTGCGCCATTTCTTAATCCAGAAGCGCTTGCGTCGCTAATGTTAGCAGAAATATACAATGTTTCAATTTTTACTTTTTCTCCGGCTGCCTTTATTTCAAACTTTGCCAATGTCGCATTTGAAGCGCCATCAACAATGTTTCCGGAAGGAGAATCTGTTTTTTTGGTAATGGTAATTGTTCCAGAACCAACTGTCATTTCTGCGGTTGACCTCTTGGAGAACGATGCATCTGATATTAAATCAGGCAATACGTTTGCAAGGTATTGGCTGTCAACAAATGTTGCATCAGCTGAATTCCACAAATTAAATGTGAATTTCAATGAAGAACCGTTGATAATGTCGGCCATTAACTTAATAACTCTTGTGCCGGCTTCCAATCTTTTTGGAGAACCTGTCAAATCAAAAGTTACAAGCGATTCATTGTTTGAGTTCAAAACTATATTTGGTATTGCAGAACCAACCTGAACTCCGTCAACATATAATCTGAAGTTTTGCAAATCAGCATCTTTAATAGACCCTGTTTTTCTAAAAGAAATACGGGTCATATCAACTGCTCTTGTTGTTACAATTACGCTGTTTTGCCAAACAACATAATCATTTTGCGGGTCAATGGTAGCTGCTGAAGAAGGAGTGGTTGTTTCATTAAACTCAACTCCTGCTAATGTTCCGGTAGCTAATGTGTGCAAATTGCCAACAATAGGATATGTTCCTTTTACAGAGCTGGCATTTGTTGTAACATCGGTTGCTGCTGTAACTTGAACTCCAAATGTTTCTGAAGACGAACCATTAATATCAGCTAAAACGCTGATTGTTTTTGAACCGCCCGCAGGAACTGTGAATAATCCTGCAGAATTATTGAAGTTAACTATTGTTGATGAAACAGCTGCGCCGTCGGTTAATCTTGTAGCGCCGTCAAATAAATATGTATTGACAACAGAGGCATCAGCTGATACGCCGATTCTCTTTAACTTTAATCCTGTAATTGTTACTTGAGCATTGTCACCGTTAGTAAAAGTTAATTTTGCTAATGGATATAATGCTTGGCCGTCAACAATTGTTCCAGATGCTGGGTTATTATATGCTAATTGAACTGTTAAACCAGCTCCTGTTGGAATTATTACTGGTCCAGTTCCACCGGTTGTTCCACCGGCCAAGGTGGCATTTAATGCCTGTCTTGTTAATGGACCTACCTGATTTGCAGGTGTCCATCCGTGCTCTGCCTGATATTTTTTAACAGCTGCTAAGGTTAATCCACCAAAGTAGGTTGTTTCAGCACCAGGTGAGCCTGCTCCTGTTGTTGCAACTCTTGTTGTGGCTGACAAGTTCAAAACTGCTTGTAAACATTTTACGTCTGAACCTGTTGAACCAATAACTAAATTGCGGCTAAAGGTGACTCCAACACAGGCCGAAGGAACTGTTCCGGTACCGCCGGTTGTTCCACCCTGTAATGCTAACAATTGAGCTTGCAATTGGCCAATTTGCGCCAAAAGCTCTTCAATTGTTACACCTTGAGCTACGCCAGGAGCAATCATTGCAACCAAAGCCAAAGTGACTACGGTTGTGATAATTGTTCTTTTTATACTCATTTTTGTGTGTTTTTTTATTATTAATTAATATTATCTAATTATTTACCATCGATCGACCTTCATAACTCGCGATTTTACGTACTAATCACGAATTTTCCCAATTAAATAATTGGGTGAACGATTTGTCAAATGTTAAACTTTTATAGTCCTGTGTCTTAATAACTCTTTTTTAAAAATCATTAAGACACAGGACTATAGTACGTATTTTAATTGCTTATTAACAATATTTGCTCTAATGCGTCTGAATATTTTTCTTGTTCGTATAATTCTGTTATTCCCTTTAATGCTTCTTCTTGTTTTTCTGTAAGGGTTGATTCATTTAAAGAATCTATCTGCTCTTGAACTATTAAAGCCAATACATCGTCCAGTTCCTTTGTGTCTCCTATATTAACACCCAATGTTTTCATTTGCTCTTGATTATCTTGTATTTTTTTAACTTCAGCCATTACCACTTTTATTGATTCTTTGTCGTTGTTTTTAACTAAATTTTGAGTTATTGTTTTTGCCGCATCAGTAACACTGGTTTTAAACTCTAATATTGCTGAATCTAAATTTTGAGTTTTATTTTCTTTTATAATTTGCACTAAGTCTTCTGACCTGTTATATGCAACCTGCAAAGGAGTTTGGGTTTGTTCTGTAATTTTTTTAACCGGAAAAAGTAAGTCGCCCGGCATTGTATATTGCGCAAAACCAAATATTCCCACTACAAAAAAGCAAAGAGTTGCAAAAGCATATACCAGCTTTTTTTGATAATTAAATAATGGAAAAAGTTCTAATATGCTCCAGGCTTTTGTAGCTGGTTTTACCGCAATTTTCTGCTCTGCATATTTTGCATTTAAAATTTCCGATTTAAGCAAAAGAGCCCATTCTTTTCTGGGTTTAATTTCTTTGAGTGTTTTTAGTTGTTTTATTAGTTCTTTTTCAGTCATATTTTGTCTTGTATAAGTATGACGTTTCAACTAGCTGTTTTGTTACAGAACGAGCGAGGCAACAAATTTTGAAGGGTCCCGCAGTCCCGCCAAGGCGGGACGAGGATGGAGCCGAAAAAATTTGCTGCCGAGCGTAAAGTACATAATTAAGCGAGGCAATAAACTTTTTGCAGTTTGTTGCCGAGCGCAAATTATATTTACGACTCCTTGATAAGTCCCTTTAAATCTTTCAGGCCCCTGTGAAGCATTACCCTAATTGTTCCCTGCGGTTTATTCATAATTTTGGCTATATCTGCAACCGGCATATCTTCTAAATAATGCCATATCAATATGTCCTGGTAATCCTTTTTTAGCTTATAAATAGACGTTTTAACTGCATTAACATCAGCGCTTAATATGGCCTTATCGTGAGCGCTTGTCCCAGGGTCTATTATTTGTGGAGCGCTATCAACAGACACAACATTTGTCCTGGCTTTTTGCCTGTAATAATCCACAATTGAATTTCTGGCTATTTGGTACAAAAAAGCCCCTGGGTTCTTTATTCCATTGCTTTGGTTTTGGTCTTGAAAGGACTTCCATCCCTTTGTAAACACATCCGATGTAATATCTTCAGCTATTTCCTGGGAATTTACCTTTAAATAAACAAACCTGTATATTTTTTCAATATATTGGTCGTAAATTTGGCTAAATTGTTCTCTGCTGTCATCCATCTTAATAAGGGCTAATTATAGCATAAAGATAGGACAAAATCAAGTTTTAATAGGACAAATACATATAAATATATGTCCTATCTAAAATATTATGTCCTATCAGCTTTAATAAACGCTAATTATGACTGCTTTGTCTTATAAAAAATCTGGTTAAATTCGCCCTGCCTAACTATCCTTCCTTTTTCCAGTAAATCATCAATATCTCTTCTTATTGTTCTTTTGGTGATATTGGGCAAAATTGTCTGCAAATCCATAACCTGGGCTTTTCCTTTTTCTTCTAAAAATTTAAGTATTTTATTTTGCCTGGCAGAAAAATCCATGTCTTCTTGGGTTAACGTGGACTCCGTACTTTCTTTTGCAGTTTGAGCAACTGGCAACCCTATTTCTTTTTTTATTTTTTCGTACCCGTTTGAAATTATTAAATAATTAACGCTGTTTATCCACCCCTGCGATTCTGCTATTTTTAAATAATTTAAAAGTATTTCAATGTCTTCAAAAAGCCGGCTCTGGGCGCTTAATTTATTTAAAGTCAGGTTTTCCATTATTGCCAAAACTTTTTCTTTGGCTTTGTTTTTTAGCGGGTCAGATTCTGGAAAAAACGCCAGTATTCCATAAACCGCATTTGTTAATTTTAGAAATTTTTCTTCCATTATTTTATTCCTAAACTTAACAAAAAATAATCCAAAAGTCAAAAAATCTTTTGGAATAAATTTTTTAAATACGTTTACTAATTATATCATAACTGCTTTTGACTTTCACCTGTGAATAAAACCCAACGGCTCAACCTTAAAAAGGATGAGCCGTTAAAAATTATCTGCTTTGGGGGCGGGTGTTTCATAAACCTCAAAATCTACAGAACAATTCTTGATCTCCTGGTGTGGTTATTTGGCAAAGAGAAAAATCCAGACTATTATCGTATGTATCCTGATAGTCTTCTCCAATTTTTAGCCTAAACAATTGCTGATTTTCTTCTGGGTTTTCAGAATATGGATTTATCTCATATAACACATTGCTAAAATCTCCCCAACCTAAAGCATCAATAATTTCTCCTGTATCTTCTTGACCATAACGCAGAGCAATTCCGTTATTTTTAGATATGCCATTTCCCGTAAAGGTGTCTGCATATTGCAACAAAAAATAATTCTCATCATCAGAGCTTGCCCACAAGTAATAGCTTTTTGGCATAATTTTTGCGTCTGGTTCTCTTGACCAAGATTTTATGGTTATATCTCCACTGCTGGTTTCCGCTCGCTTCACTAAACGATAATTTTTAAGAAAAATATTAGATTCATTGGGATTATAAAATTTAATAAAATCATGTTTCGTGCTATCCCCCTCAATTTGAACATCTGTTATTAAAACTTTTTTGGGGATGCTGATTTTGGTTGATACAGGAGTTTCTGGCAATACAGATTCATTCTTGGCTATATCTTTTGCCTTTATCCAAAAATAATATGTTGTTTCATCAAGACCCTTAAAATCCCAAGTGCCTGTGGCAGTCAAAGGAGCTGATTCAATTTCTACTTCATCTTCTGGATGCCAATCTTCTCCTTCTTTTTTCCATTGAAAAATATAACTGGCCAAACCAGATGGAGTAACTGTGCCAAGAATATCTGTAATTTCAAAATTAATTGTAAAAGTTAAACTGGTTTGAAGCGCGCCAAGGGTAAAAACAACTTCCGGAGCTGTTGTATCTATTAAAATTGGCGGTGGCTCTTCTGGGGCAACATAAGCTGTATTTAATGCTTTTGGAGTAGAACTTTGCGCCTCAAAATCTAAAGAGTTGTCATTTGTATCTTGTTCTGTTCCTTCTAAAAACTTTCTGCCTATGCTTTGGCCTTTTTCTGGGCCTGTGGCCGGAGCTGTTTCAAAATCTTGAGCCAAGCCAAATCCAAGTTTATCAGATATTTCACCATTTGGATTTTTCAAAGCCAAAGTGCTTGAACTGGCATTGTTGCCAAGAGAGCTGTCAGTTATTATGTCTGCTGAACCTGCAAAACTTGATTCTTCTCTGGCAATAAGAAAATACCCCAATGCCCCAATTTTTTTAGCGGAAAATAAATTATTTGAAACAAAAGTTGAATAATCAGACCCTGTTTCTGTTTTTCTATGCAAATACCAGCCCGAAAGGTCTAATTCTTCGTTATTTGGGTTAAAAAGCTCCACAAACTCCTCTTTTTCTTCGGTTAAGCCGGCAATTTGGACTTCTGAAATTAAAATTTTAGAATAAACCGGGCTTAAAGCGCCACCGCCAGAACCGCTTGCAACAATAAAATTTTCTTGAGCTGTTTTTGCGGTATCAGAAATTTCGCCTCTCGGGTTTTTTAAAGCCAAATAATTGTTCTCGGTTAAAACCAGGTCTGGCATAAAAATGTCAGCAGAAGAGTTTTCCCTTGAAATTAAAAAATAACCTTTGGGCAAAATGGTTTTTCCCAAAAAATCATTTTTTGAAACACAGCTTGTATAGTCTAAACCTGTTGCGGTTTTTCTTTGCAAATACCATCCTGTTAAATCAATTGCCGTGTCATTTGGGTTGTAAAGTTTAATAAATCTTTGTTCTATGGGAGAAATTTTTGTTTCATAAATTAAAACTTTTAAATAAACAATTGCTGTTTTTTCAACCTCTTGGTCATGTTTATTTTCGTCTTCTTTAACTTCTTCTTCTTTCTCTTTATTTTCTTCTATTTCTTCTGTCTTTTCTGAATTTTGGCTTTCTTTTGTAAGTTCATTAACCTGCGCCTGTATAATATCAATTTTTTCTGCAATGTCGTCCAGCATTTCCTGCTCTGACATTAAAACAGGGTTGGGCCCTCCAACACCTGTGTAATTTTCAAAATTTTTTTCAAGAATTATTGGGTCATCTAATTTTGAATCTTCCGATTGTTCAAAACTTTCAGTACTTGCGGCAGGAAAAATTTCTTTAATTTCAACATTAGAATATACAGACGCTTTAAAAAGCGCATAATTTATTTTGTTAAAAATAAATTCTGAATTATAAATTAAAAACCAGCCAAAAATTCCAACA
>Ga0074195_1000797_pt1 | contig 54016 bp, 49 predicted proteins | sample EPASupsiteHSE623_FD_64525 | JGI IMG/M metagenome (GOLD analysis project Ga0074195, IMG submission 64525) | Bioremediated contaminated groundwater from EPA Superfund site, New Mexico - Sample HSE6-23 | ecosystem: Environmental > Aquatic > Deep subsurface > Groundwater > Contaminated ...
GGCACACTTCCTTAAAGTCGTTGGCCTCCAAGCGTCGAATATGATACTCGCTTTGACTCATATCATCCTGACGGACTAAAACTCCGCTCGCTAGGACAGTCTTCATTGCAATCACCTCTTCAGAATAAGTTTCATTATTATTTACTGCTACTTAATATCCGTTTAAAAATTTTTAATGTTGCGTCTGAGTTAACAAACCCTTTATTTTGAGGCTGATTGTCTTTCTATTGACCACGCATCAAGCAAACTGCCGTTCTGTCCGAAAGATTTGATAGCCAACAAACTGCCTTTCACCTCTACCGTAATATAGTTTGGCTCAAAAATAGGGTTATGGAAAAACTCATTCCAAGTTTTTGATACATTGTCGCGATAGGTTTTAGTACCGCTACGGCCTGATGCAATATAAATTGTTCCCTTAGCAGGATTAGCCGCCACAGCATCTTGATATAGCGGATAAGAGCGGGCATAAGCATGATCATGCCCAGTGAATACAACATCCACATTATATTTATCGAAAATGGGAACAAAAGCTGAGCGGATATTCTCATTTCCTCCAGAGTTTTTATTGTTATAAGGCGAACGATGAACAAAAACTACTTTCCACTTTTTATTTGTTGCTGCAAGGTCTTTCGCCAGCCAAACCTTTTGCTTCTCCAGCATATCAGGCTCAAAGCCTCTTTCCTCACCCTGCTGACTATCCAGCATAGAAAAATGCACATCCTGGTAATCGAAAGAATAAACTTGACTCTTAAGCCCCTCGGGTCCGTTTGCTGGAAGTTTGAACTGAGTTGTAAAGAATACCGGCATAGAAAACCATCGTTCCGGCGTATAGGTTTCATGATTTCCGGTAATTGGCATAGCCGGTATATAGTCAATTACCCCCTCTGCGGCAGCAAACCAGGAATTCCATTCTTTATAGTCTTGTCCAACATCAACTAAGTCTCCCACATTGGTAAAGAAGGCAGCATCCTTATTAGCCTGGTAAGCTTGCTGCAGCGTATCACGCCATACATCATAGTCTATGCTTTGCGAGTCGCCAAAGACTAAAAACTTAAATCCTAAGGCATTGGCAGCAGCAGTAGTAAAGGCTCGAGGCTCGCTCCATTTTAACCCGTCGCCTACCCGATAAAGATAACGAGTGTCAGGCTTTAGTCCTGTCAGTGTAACGTGATGGATATGTACATCCCCAAGATTAGTGGGCATTAGTTCCACTTCAGAAGCAACGGTTTTAGCATTGCGTGAAAATGAGTTAACAGGTAGCGCATCAACGAATTGTACTAGCCCTGACTCAGCCTCAACTGGAGTGCGCCAAGTTATCGTTTGCGTCGTCTTGGGGTCGCCCATCCAGGTTAGGGTAATATGATCAGGCGTTAAGGCTGCTCCCAGCGAATGCGTTGGTGTAATAACGGATAATGAGCTAAATAGTAGTAAAATTACTAGAATGACCTTCCATACATTCGCTTTAGAGACCTTTATCCTTGGCATAGACTATCCCCCTATTTCCTAATGAACGCCATGTTGATTAGGCTCTCAATTCGTTGCATTGACTGACTTCTCCTGCCATATTACCGCAAGCTCAGATTCATTAATTACAGCATCTGCTAATTCTTGCTATATACTCAATTATTATATTTTCTTAACCTGCGCTATATCTGAACATTATCGCGGAGATACTATAGGTAAACTTCTGAACTATTAGAAGCCCAAATAGAAAAGAGGTGGTAAACATTACATGAAAGAAAACGAACTAACTAGAGGCCTTGAGGCCCGGCACATTGAGATGATTGCTTTAGGCGGAACAATCGGTGTCGGCCTATTTATGGGCTCAGCTACTACTTTGAATTGGGCCGGTCCCTCGGTGCTGCTCGCTTATGCAATAGCAGGAATATTCGTCTTTTTCATAATGAGGACAATGGGTGAAATGCTGTATGTTGAGCCTGTCACCGGGTCATTTGCTTCTTATGCGCATAAATATATCAGCCCTTTAGCAGGGTATATGACTGCCTGGAGCTATTGGTTTATGTGGGTTGCAGTAGGGATATCAGAAGTTACCGCAATCGGAATATATACCAGGTTCTGGTATCCCGATATGCCGCAGTGGCTGCCGGCCTTAGCGGGCGTACTTTTAGTGGCAGTGGCAAATTTAACAGCTGTTAAATTGTACGGTGAATTTGAATTCTGGTTTGCATTAATCAAAGTATCAACTATTATCATTATGATAATAATAGGTATAGGGCTAATCTTTTTCGGAATCGGTAATGCTGGTCAGCCGATTGGCCTTGAGAATCTTTATATCCACGGCGGATTCTTCACCGGTGGGTCAATTGGCTTCCTGTTTGCCCTTTGTTTAGTAGTCGCAGCCTACCAGGGAGTTGAACTTGTCGGTATTACAGCCGGTGAAGCAAAGGACCCCCAACGAACTTTAAAAAGAGCGACGCAAAATATTATTTGGCGCATACTTATCTTCTATATTGGGGCCATTTTTGTAATTATCGCGATCTACCCCTGGAACCAGATTAGCACTATAGGAAGTCCTTTTGTCTCAACTTTTGCCAAGATCGGGATTGCCTCAGCCGCCGGCATTATCAATTTTGTCGTTCTAACAGCCGCTTTGTCGGGCTGCAATAGCGGTATATATAGTTCGGGACGAATGCTCTTCACATTAGCAGCTAATGGCCAAGCCCCCGCTTTTCTTGGCAAAATATCAAAATCCGGAGTACCTGCCAATAGCATAATGGTTACAATCGCGAGTTTGCTGTTTGGCGTCGCGCTTAACTATGTAGCTCCGCCCAAGCTATTTCTTTATGTATATAGCGCTAGTGTACTGCCCGGAATGGTCCCTTGGTTTGTTATGCTAATAAGCCAAATAAGCTTTAGAGAAGCCAGAAAGGAGGAAATGAAAAAGCACCCATTTAAGTCGCCCCTATTCCCCTACAGCAACTATCTAACAATAATATTTTTAGTTTGCGTGCTGATAGGAATGTGGTTTAACGAAGACACAAGAGTATCCCTGATTGTCGGAACTGTATTCTTGACAATAGTTGTGGTAAGTTACTATGCGTTTGGGCTAAACAAAAATATCAAGCAGCTAGGCTAATCACTTCACAAACTACATTTTTTTACAAAAGAGCTTTACTTTTACAGTAAGTTAGCGTATAGTAAAAGAGCCCTTATAATAGATCTCAGTGAAGTTGTCATTAGTCCTTCTCAAACTGTGGTAAGAGAAAGCCAATGAGTAAATTTCCATAACTATCAGGGTAACAAATTTGAGGAGGCTATCTAACATGTCACAAGACAAAAATTTATCATGTCGCGATTGCGGCGCAGAATTCGTTTTCACTGCTTCAGAGCAAGATTTCTTTGCTGAAAAAGGTTTCACTAACGAGCCAGGTCGTTGCCCAGAGTGCCGCGCAGCTCGCAAAGCACAAAACAACAACCGCGGTGGTTTCGGCGGCGGACGCAGCAACAACTTCCAACAACGCGAAATGCATGACGCTACTTGCGCAGCTTGCGGTGTACAAACCCAAGTTCCTTTCCGTCCAAGCAATGATCGTCCTGTTTATTGCAGAGACTGCTTCAGCCAAAACAACAGACGCTACTAGGAATTTCACTCCCCTGCTGATGCAGGGGAGTTTTTATTTGTTTTACATAGTTTTTTGTGAAAACTGGTAACAATAATGGTATCAATATAAAAGAGGTATAGCATCATGGCCAATGATTTTATAGCGCTCGGTATCCAGAGCGAGTTAAACAATTATCTAAAGGAGATAGGCATTTCTGAACCTACTCCTATTCAAGAAAAAGCTATCCCCGTGCTTATGACCGGAAAAGACGTAGTAGCTCAGTCTCAGACAGGTACAGGTAAGACTTTAGCCTTTTTACTGCCTATCTTGGAGAACATTGAGGTCAATCGCCCCTTTGTTCAGGCACTTATCATAACCCCTACCCGAGAACTGGCTTTGCAAATTACCAAAGAGGCTAAAAGACTTGCTGACAAACTTGGCGTAAACGTTTTATCGGTATATGGCGGCACAGCCTTGGAAAGCCAGATCAATAAGCTAAAGGGAAATCCGCACATCGTGATTGGAACTCCAGGCCGCATAATGGATCACGTGAGGCGCAAAACTCTCAAACTTTCCGGAGTATCCAAACTTGTCTTGGATGAAGCTGACCAAATGCTGCATATGGGATTTATGGATGACATGGAACAAATTATCCAGCAAACATCAAGTAAACGTCAGACTATGCTGTTTTCTGCCACCATACCGGCCAAAATCCGCAGCATGGCATCTCAATATATGAATAAGCCTACAGATATACGCTTACAAACAGAAAATGTCACCCTTGATGAAATCAGACAGATAATTGTAGAGTGTAAACAAGAGGAAAAAATCGATAAGCTGTGCAGCATGATTGATGAATACCGCCCCTACTTGGCCATGATTTTTTGTCATACCAAACAGCGTGCCATTGATCTAAACCTAGCCCTCGCCCATCGCGGCTATGAGGTTGATGAAATCCACGGAGACTTATCGCAGACAAAGCGCGAACAGGTTATGCGACGCTTCCGTGATGCCAAAGTGCAAATCCTCGTAGCTACCGATATAGCAGCACGAGGATTAGATATCGAAGGCATAACCCATGTCTTTAACTACGATATTCCACACGATGTAGAAAGTTATATTCACCGTATCGGACGAACCGGGCGCGCCGGACAAACGGGGACAGCCGTCACCTTTGTTGTACCAGGCGAGCAAAACTACCTTCGCATGATCGAGCAAGGCATCAAGGCATCTATCAAAAAGCATAAGACCAAAGGCCCTCGAACTACCGAAGACCTTGACTTCTTAGATACCGATTACGAAAAACCCGCTCAAAAAGATAAACAAAGAACATGGCCGGCAGTTCCGGTCCCCGCCCTTCCCCAAAAGCGTTCTGATAGAAAACCCACCAGCCATGGCGGTACTAACCAGCGCAGCCGCCGCAAGCCTAAAACAGCCGGCGAAGCATCCGCTTCTAAAGGCTACCGCGGCAAGGGCAAACCAGCAAACCGCGCTCGCTAGCCCTTCGCGAATTCACTTAATAATCGAAAACTCATCAATCAATCCGCCGCTCACCCTGACTGCTTTTACAGTCAGGGTGTCTTGCTTTACATCGACCGTAAGATAATTAGGCTCGTCTTGCGGGTTATAGAACACCTCATTCCACTCTTTCGCCAATGCCCGCTGGAAGGTTTTCGTTCCCGTTCTTCCAGCCGTAATATATATAGAGCCCTCTGCCGGACTCTTCATTTTTGCCCCGTCGCGCAACGGATAACTGCGTGCATAAACATGATCATGACCAGAGAAAACAATATCAACTTTATGCTTATCAATAATTGGAACAAAGGCATCCCGAAGGTTTTCATCATCGTCCTGGGGCCGATTGTGGAATGGCGGGCGGTGAATAAATACCACCTTCCAATGTTTGTTCGTTGCCTTCAAATCTTTATCCAGCCATTCTTTTTGTTTTTCAATGATATTTGCTACAAAATTCCGTTCTTCGTTTTCCTGACTATCTAACATACTAAAATGCATATCACCATAATCGAAAGAGTATACCAGACCTTTAAGACCTTCAGGACCGTTATCAGGCAGCTTAAATTGAGCCATAAAGTAAAGTGGCATTGACAAGCCCTTATCCGGCGTGTAGGTCTCATGATTACCCGCCAGTGGCATTATCGGGATCGTATCGGCTATGCCTTGGACGGCATTAAACCAAGCCTTCCACTCGCTATAATCAAGACCAACGTCTACCAAATCACCTACATTTATAGCGAAGGCAGCATCCGGATTAACCTGATAGGCTTTATTAATAACAGCTCGCCATACAAGGTAGTTCGTTCCTTGAGAATCACCAAAGACTAAAAACTTAAAAGGCTTTAAATTGCTCGAAGCTGTAACAAACGAATATTGCCTACTCCAGTGCGCGCCATCTCCCACCTGATATATATATTTAAGACCTGGCCTTAAATTATCTAAAGTTACAGAATGAATAGTCATATTGCCCAAATTTGTAGATAATACATCTTGCTGTGCGACAACTGTTAAAAAATCAGACGAATTAGACTGAACTGCTGCCGCTTCAATATATTTCACCTTCCCAACTGATTCGGTAAGCCCTGTCCGCCATGTAATAGTTTGAGAAGTTGCCGGATTACCTCGCCAGGTCAGAGTAATATGATCTGGACTACTGCTGGCGCCGCTGGACTTTTGCAGCAAAAGCGCTGCCGATAGCCATCCAACTAAAACCACTAAAGTAATCACAATATAAATTCGTGAAGCACTATGTTTATATCTCATGTCCCGCCTCCTAGTTACCATCTTAGATTTACTTATTGAGAGGGCTGCGAGCGGGAAGTGCTTCGCAGTCTATACGAGATGTCCAGTTGCCGGATAAATATATAGTATTCCGATACCTTAATAAAATTATTGGCCATTTCCGAACTGTATTCCTCTAGATAGCCCAGAATATCAGAAACGCAAAAAACAGGCCTAACTCCTTGTACTAAAGAGTTAGGCCTGTGGTGCGCCAAATGGCTTTTGGCTATCAATTATGGATTGATTTTTTCTCTGAATATCTGTTTGCCGTCTTTCATCTCAATTACAACTGCGCTCTTAATTGGGTTGTGGTAAGCATCAACTGAAATAAGTCCTGTGCTAACTTTAAGATTTTTGGTCTGCTCAAGGGCCTCTCTAATTTTAGCTGGTTCAGTACTGTTAGCCCGTTTCATAGCATCAACCAGCATCAGCCCAGCATCATAGCCAAGGGCAGCGAGCGCACTAGGTTCTTGGTTATACTCTTTTTTATAAGCATCGATAAACTTAACTACATCAGGGTCATTGTCCTGTGAGGAATAATGATTGCTGAAGAACGTATTGTTCAAGGCAGATGCGCTGCCAATCTCGACAACCTTCGGATCATCCCAGCCGTCAGTACCGAGGAAAGGTAATGTAATACCCAATTCCCTAGCCTGCTTTACAATTTTGCCTACTTCTTCATAATAAGCGGGCAGGAATACTACATCAGCGTTTAACGATTTAATTCTAGTTAGGGTAGCTTTAAAATCCTGGTCTTTCTGTAAGAAAGCCTCTTTAGCAATTACCTTGCCGCCGTTTTTCTCAAAAGTTTCTTGGAAAGACTGGGCAAGTCCTTTGGAATAGTCGGAGCTGCTGTCAATATAGATTACAGCCGTTTTTGCTTGTAAGGATTTACTTGCAAAGTTAGCCATTACTGTGCCTTGGAGAGGGTCAATAAAGCAAGATCTAAAAACGTTGTTACGCAGTTTGCCGTTATCAAAAGTGATTCTCTCATTAGTGCCTGTTGGTGTAATAACAGGTATTTTATTATCCTCTGCCACTTGAACAGTTGCAAGCACGTTAGAGCTTACTGCCGGTCCGAGTACTGCGACCACTTTATCCTGGGTAATAAGCTTAGTAATAGCATTGGTTGCCTCAGCCGGCTCCGATTTATTATCAGCCAATACCAGCGTAATCTGCTTGCCATTTACACCGCCTGCAGCATTTGCCTGTTTAATAGCTAACTGTATACCGTTGAGAGCCTGCTTGCCGTAGTTGGCAACCCCCCCGGTTATCTCCATGTTAACGCCAACTTTGATGTCATTGGTTTTTGTTGCTGTACTGCTGCATCCAGTCAGCGCGGCAGTCATAAGCATTGCACTTACTGCCATAGCGAGCCACTTCTTTTTCATTAAAATTCCCCCTGCTTTTCTTTCTGGCTTTTGTTTTGTCGCCGTCCCTGTTAATCACAAAATCACAATATGTATTTTGTGTATTAAAGGCATTATACATGTTTACAATCGAACTCGTCAATATGTATTTTTAATATTTACTTTTAAACATATTTGTCCTCGTACAATGAACATGATCAAAAAAATAAAACTGGCTCACGCTTGGTGAGCCAGTACTAGATCATCTTCAATTAGTGCCGGATTAGGCATTGTCGAATGTAATATTGAATTCAGCCTACTTACTATCCGTGCCGGTAACTAATACCAAAGGTTCCCCTCGGGTAATCCCAGCTGACAATGCCTTTATTCTTGCACATTACCCGGCATGTACCACATTCCAGGCATCCCGCGTAGTCAAAGTGCAATTGACTATTCTCGAGCGTATATGCCTTTGCCGGACATACAAGCAAGCAAGGCTTTTCGGAACAAGCGGCACAGCGTTCCTTGTCAAGAACGATATGAGCTTTCTTTTCATCTACTTTAATAATATCCAAATTAATCAAATGCTCAATCGTTTCCTTTTTAACTGTCATATTGATCTAAACCCCTTCCAGCCATCTGCCAGCAAGTCGGTCATACTAACATGCTGACGAGCGATTTTCAGCATGGCTTTGTTTATTTTCTCGGGAACTTGGCCGTCAACGGCAAACAATGTGTGCATCATGTCGTTCATCATACCAGGATAGACTGTTGACATTCTCGGGTTTCCAGTCAGTTCAGGCCAACCTGCAAATAACTTCATCGTTTGTGTCAATTTCAGCCTTTCTAATTCCTTAATATAAAGAGGTCCTACCGTTTCAACGGACTCAGAATTAATTATCGCTTGAGCTGCTGCTATTCCGCTCAATATTGCCAAATCAATTCCTCTGATACTCAGACCAGTATTAATGACAAATCCAGCAGCATCACCAATCACTAGAAATCCTGGTCGATAGAGCTTATTAGGCACCCCTTTCCAACCAGCCTCAGAAACCAAGTGAGCACCATATTCGACCGATTCGCCATCCCCAATTACTGGCCGTAAAGCTGGATGGAGTTTAAAATCCTGAAAAATATCATATATATGAATACCGTTCGCTGCAACACTTTCCGGTTTTAGCACAACTCCCAGTGAAACAGATTCTTTATTTGTATAAAGAAAGCCGCCGCCAATAACTCCCTGCGTTCCCCCTATTATCATTCGGGTTAGGCCTTGACCTGGCTTCAAATTAAACCGGCTTTCGATAGTCGCGGCTGGCATGGCGATAATTTCTTTAACGCCCACACCTACCGAATGGGCAGCAACAGCTGTTCTCAGACCAGCCCGTTCAGCAAACAGGGAGTTGACCCCGTCTGCGGCGACAACAGCGTCTGCGTATACTACGTCATTTCCTGCCTTTATCCCAACAATACGGCCATCCTTTTCTACCAATTCCTCAACCTGGATGCCATCAACTAGTACAACCCCGCGCTTCTCGGCATAGGCCGCTAACCAATCATCAAAACTTGCACGCAATATGGTATAAGATTGAGGAACACCATCCGCCATATCTGGGTTATAGTAATCCATTGTTACAGCACTGTTTTCACCAAGTACCATTACCTGTTCCCGGACTACTGAACGCTCCAATGCAGCAGCCTTATGCAGACCGGGCTCGAGTAATTCAAGCGCATAAGTATACACTCGCCCCCCAGTGAGGTTTTTACCGCCAATACGGTTCGCTCTTTCAATAACTAAGGCTTTTTTCCCGGCTTGTGCCAGTTTGTAGGCACAGGCAATTCCTGCTGGTCCTGCACCAATAACAATTACGTCAAACCTATACGTTTCCCCCATTTGGCAACCCCCTAATACATAGTTAAATTATGCACATACCCCATATAACACAATAAAGCCTCCGGCTGACCCGAGAAGCTTTATCCTAGACCGCAGCAATTTGCATTTTTTTAGCAACAACATCAAGTTTAGTTCCATATTATTCCTAATACAGACTATTGTCAATATTCTTTTTAATTGTGAAAATATTAATTAACTGATACGAAAAAAGGCTTCAGACATGCATTTCATGCACAATCTGAAGCCTTTTTTTACTTATATATTTTAATGCGTTCCTCTAAAGGTTTGAACTCCTTTTCCCCAGGACCAGACGTTGGGTTACCAAAAGGCATTTGGGCTATCAGCTTCCAGCCATCTGGAATATTCCATGTCCTTTTTACCTCGTCGTCGATAAGAGGACTATAATGTTGAAGAGAAGCTCCAAGGCCCTCAAGTTCTAACGCCGTCCATACCACGAACTGGAGCATACCCGAAGAATGATTAGACCATATGGGGAAATTGTCTTTGTAGAGCGGGAACTGGCTCTGCATTTGTTCTATAACCTGCATATCTTCAAAAAACAGAATTGATCCGTACCCATTTTGGAAGGAACTAATCTTTTGGTCCGTCGGAGCAAAATTCTCAGGCGGGACTATTTTTTTTAGTTCATTTCTGGTAATTGTCCATAGTTTATCATGTTGCTCACCTAGCAATACAACCACTCTTGCACTTTGTGAATTAAAGGCCGACGGAGTATGCATTACTCCTTCCTCAACAATCTGTTGGATACGCTCATCACTCACCGCCAAGTCTTTACTAATCCCATAGTAAGTTCTTCTGGCCTTCACAGCATCAATAAATGCCTTTTCCATAAATAAGCCCTCCTTTATATAGGAAACTATCAACTATTGCAAAACGTCCATTACGGATAGATTCTTTTTTAATAATCATTATCTATATTTCTATGATATCATTTATATATTAAATTGTCAACATATTCCAATATATTTACTTACAAGCAGGCATTTGCACATACTATATATATCTTGCAAAATCGCATCCATTTATAGTATTCTATAGCTTATTAACAATCTAGCCTTCGAAAAGTACATACTTTTTGCATTGGAGCTGAATTTTTGAGTAGCGTCAATAGCCAATTTATACTTTCACTATTAATAATACTATTAGGGTATATCCTAAAAAGAGTAAATATCATAAGCGAACAAGACGGCGAATCCTTATCAAGAATCATTTTTAACATTACGCTGCCCTGCCTAATTATTGCTACATTTAGCAGTATTCGAATCGAACCTTCCCTGCTTTTGTTGATCATAATCGGGATTGCCTATGGCCTGTTCATAACAGCACTTGGCTTATACGGATTTAGAAAAGAGGACAGAAACAATCGTGGTATGTTGTCTATGCTGCTTCCGGGTTTTAATATAGGAATGTTTGCATTTCCACTAATCGAAGCTGTTTGGGGGCACGAAGGCCTCAAGTATTTCGGAATGTTTGATATGGGCAATGCTTTCATGGTATTTATAGTGGCCTACCTTGTTGGAAGCTATTTTTCCGAACAAGATGGTAAAACGGATTTCAAGGCTGTATTTAGTAAAATATCAAAATCACTGCCATTACTTGTTTATATAATCACCTGTTTAGTAAACCTGCTAGATCTGCGTCTTCCAACTATGATCCTCGACCTGGCAGCTGTTATAGCCAAGGCAAACATGCCTTTATCCTTACTACTTCTAGGTATATTTCTGAACTTTTCGTTTGGCGCAGACTACTTGAAAAACATCGGGAAAATCCTCTTACTAAGATATGCCCTGGGCATTTCAGTCGGAATTGCCCTTTGTACATTACTGCCTATGGATAAAATGTTTAAATACACCTTGCTGATAGGGCTCGTCCTGCCTATATCCGCCGCCTCCATACCCTACTCAGTTGAGTTTAATTATGATAGGAACTTTGTTGGCACCGTATCTAATATAACAATACTAGTAAGCTTTTTCTTAATATGGATTATAGTAGGCTTATCAACAATATACGGCTAACATCAGAATACGGCCTCTACCGCATCGAAACAGGCGGAGGCCGTATTCTTTACTGATGCCATATATTCTTCTAACTGCAATTTAAGTACCTCTTTAGTTAAACAACTTCAGCAAATCCCCGTACCCTTCCTTAGCTAATTCTTCCTTCGGAATGAATCGCAATGCCGCTGAGTTAATGCAATAGCGCAAACCGTTTGGTGCGGGGCCATCATTAAAAACATGCCCTAAATGCGAATCGGATGACTCGCTGCGCACCTCTGTACGCGTCATGCCATGGCTATTATCTGTTTTCTCTTTCACCTTTTCAGCATTTATTGGCTTTGTAAAGCTTGGCCAGCCGCATCCGGAATCGAACTTATCCAGCGAACTGAATAAAGGTTTGCCTGAAACGACATCCACATAGATGCCTTCAAGCTTATTATCCCAATATTCATTGCGAAAGGGTGGTTCTGTGCCATTATGCTGAGTGACCTCGTATTGCAGCTTGCTGAGCTTTTGTTTCAGTAATGATTCATCGTAAATTCTGTCAGTTTTTTCGTTCATTCAAACACCGCCTAGTAACTTTAATAACCACAATTACCATGCCTCATTTTAGGACATTTTAGACCTCCAACAAGTTTTTCTACTATCCATATACTTCCTTTATCATGCTATATATCTACAACATATACAATACCGCAGGAAAACTGACCCAGTAGTAGAATAATATTATACCAATCAAATATAGGATATATCTGCCAAAACGCCCAACGTCACTTACCCTTTTTTCAGCATCATGGGCTATACTAATATGATATTAGGAGCCGTGCCATTGAAAACTCTAAACCTAACTACTTTGTCTAAATATTCTCCAACCATAAGCATTACCAGTATAGTGATTGTTTTGTTCGGCATTTTTCTGCTTTCTATCACTTGGGTAAACCTCTATTATAGGATACAAGACGAGCGAGAGCTTGCGATAGAAGGCGCATTCAAAGACACCGCTAATTTCGCTCGTGCCTTTGAAGAGCATACCTTGCGCACAATTAAAAGCGCTGATCAAGCGGCGTTATTCTTAAAGTATGAGTATGAAAAAGATGGTCGATCTATCGATATACCCAACTATATACAGGAAGGAAGACTTACTAGCCAGCCATTCGTTTTAATGAGTGTTATAGATGATGATGGAGATTTGACAGTTAGCAGTCAGATTCCATTCGTACCTTCTAACATCAAGGATCGCGAACACTTCCAAATTCATGAAAACCAAGATCTCGGTAATCTATTTATTGGTAAGCCGATTTTAGGTCGGTCTTCCGGTAAGTGGTCTATTCCGATGACACGCCGAATCAACAATCCCGATGGTACGTTCGAGGGGGTCTCGGTTATTTCAGTCGACCCATTCTATTTCTCAGACTTTTATAAGCAAGTCGACCTCGGGGAAAATTCAACCATCGCTTTAGTAGGTCGCGATGGCATTGTGCGAGCCTGTGAATCTAGTTTAAATTCAGGCATCGGACAGGATATGAGCCATAGCGCTTTGATGGATCATTTAGCCCTAAGCGAGGTCGGGCATTATATCACAACAAGCGAAATCGACGGCATTAAACGGATACATAGCTACCAAGCTCTAAAGGATTATCCCTTTATCGTTTCGGTTGGAATTAGCGAAGACGAAGTATTCCGAGAACTAAATATACGCATCAATAGTTATTACTGGGGCGCGGGGATTGTTACCATAGCAATAGTCATTTTCATTGTCTTTTTATTAATTATCACAGCCTGGCAAAAACGGACAGAGAAACAATTAAAAAAAGTCCGCAACACTCTGGAACATGAAGTTGAGAAAAGAACTCAGGAACTTTTTGCTGCTAATCAAGAACTTATTGCCATGAACGAAGAACATCTTGCTATGAATGAAGAACTCCAGCACGCTAACCAAGAGCTTCAAAAAGAAATTACTGATAGAATAAGAATCGAAAACATGCTGCAATTCTCGAAAGAAAAATTGTTACAAAGAAATAGTGACCTTATCGACGCTTTAGAGACTATCGATGAAACACAAAAAAGACTTGTTCAGCAAGAAAAATTGGCCGGTTTAGGACAATTAGCAGCTGGAGTTGCTCATGAAATCAACAACCCTTTAGGCTTTGTGACCGGCAACATAGAAGCGCTAGAACAATATTTTACCATTTTCGCTGATGAGCTTGCCAAATACCAAGAACTTATGGCAGTCATTAATAATTCTGAAGACCCAAACATTAAAGAAAAATTTGCAGAAATAATCAGATATGAAAAAGAAAAAGACCTTGAATATATCCTATCCGATCTTCCCGAACTATTCGGAGATACCCTTGAAGGCTTAGATCGCATGAGCAAAATTGTTAAAGGAATGCGGGTCTTTTCCCGTATCGACCAGCATCAGATATTTGAGGCATATGATCTCATCGACGGGTTGGAAAGCACCTTACTGATAGCTCATAATGAAATAAAGCACTGTGCCACAGTACAAAAACACTTAAATTCCATCCCAGTTATCGATGCAGTTCGCAGCGAAATCAATCAGGTACTGCTTAATCTCATTATAAATGCTGCCCAGGCCATTAAGTCCAGAGATAGTGAAAAAGCCGGAATAATCAAGCTATCCACCTGGCATGATGATGACTTTGTCTACTGTGCTATCGAAGACAATGGTACCGGTATTGAGCCTGAAAATCTGAACAGTGTTTTTAACCCATTTTTCACGACCAAACCAGTTGGACAAGGAACAGGGATGGGACTTAGCATCTCTTACGACATTATCGTAAACCACCATAAAGGGGATATTTCTGTCGAAACCCATGAAGATTCAGGGGCTAAATTCACGTTAAAACTTCCAATAAGGCATAATAACTGAGGTTCGACCCGATTAAAAATGGATTTGCCTGGGGAGGTAACACTTTGAAAAAAAACATCCTATTTGTCGACGATGAAAAGCCAATTCTCAAGACATTTCAGCGATCACTGAGAGGTAGCGAATTTGAGATTTTCGTTGCCGAAGACGGGCATACCGCACTGGAAATTATTACACGCGAGAGCATTGACCTGATAATTTCCGATATGCGAATGCCTAATATGAATGGTCATCAATTACTTCGAAAAGTTAAAGAAATGTCCCCTACGACAATCCGTTTGATTCTCAGTGGTCATGCTGATGAAAAAGATATCACCAGGGCCATCTTAGACGGCTCATGTAAGATGTATATACTTAAGCCGTGGGATAGTCATTCCTTACATAATACAATCCGGCAATTGCTGGATATCAGAACGACTTTAGAAGAGCGAAATCTGCTTGCCATCATAAATCGAATGGATGGATTACGCTCCCTACCCCGTATTTTCAATAAGCTTACAGAGATGATCAATAACAATGCTAATATGCACCAAATTGCAGAAGTTATTGGAGAGGATCCGATATTAACTTCTCGTGTGCTACGAATGGCCAATTCAGCATTTTATGGCATCAGTACCGGTTCGATAAACCAGGCCATAGTATATCTCGGCCTAAATGCCGTAAAGGGCATTGTGTTATCAGTAGATCTCTACTCTCTATTGCCCGAGCTAAAAGGCATCTTTAATAAAGAAGCTTTATGTAATCACGCAAGTATGACAAACCGCCTAGTTAATCGACTGCATATTAGCCTATTAGGCAAAAAAATTCCCCACATAGCATCATCGGTTGGTTTGCTTTCAAACGTAGGCCTGATAACACTAATCCATCAAATGCCGGATAAATATATACAAGTTGCAGCTGTCCTAAAAAATCAGCCTAATCTGAAATTTGAGGCTCTCGAACAACAAATAGTAGGAGTAAAACACTCGGATGTAGGCGGTTTTCTTCTCAATTGGTGGGATATGCCGCAGCCATTAATTGAGGGAGCTATGTTTCATCATGATCCCTTTAATGCTTGCGTTAGTGATAGAGAGTTAGTCTCAATAGTGCATTTAGCCAGTCATTACGCACTTACTGCGCTAAATACCGATGTTACCTCTCAAGTAGACGATCGAGTTTTTGAGCTTTTTAATATAACCAAGAAGGATTGCGAACAGCTTGTTAAGGAAGAAATTCGCTCCCACTTACAACAATTATACTGACGATGTAAAAAGGATACCTTGCATTATAAAACGCAGGTATCCTTTTTTAATTATCAAATTAAATGAGGTCTTATAAGCCCCAACTCAATCCCTTTAGCCACCACCTTAGAGCGACTATTGACTTCCATTTTGCCAAACAGATTATTCAGATGACTTTTTACTGTACCAATCGTTATATTTAGTTCTTTTGATATTTCATCATTTGAAAAACCTTTTGCCAGTAATGAAAGCACTTCCTTTTCCTTTACTGTTAATGGTTCGTATAGCTCAGAGACACTCGGTCTAACTAAAGGATAATTTAATGTCTCAGCACTTCCATCCTGAATAGCCTTGTCCGTTTGCTGTTTGTAAGTGCGTACGGCATCTGCTACGATTGTACGAATAGTAACTGCAGGGGTTGGCTTTGTCAAAAAAGCAGTAATCTTACCATGATTTATGGCATCAATGGCCATCTGAAGCTCGGCATGCCCCGTTAGCATTATCCTTTGAACACTGCAGTCAATAGTAGTTATTCGGGAAAATAGTTCGATACCGTTTATAAAAGGCATTCGGTAATCAGAGATAACAACAGCGAAGGGACCTTGATGTTCAAAGACCTTTAGCGCCTGAACGGGATCTCTCGTCGTAATTACCTCATAATGCCCCTGCATTATGCGTCGCATTGACGCCAAATACTTTTCATCATCGTCAACAATCAATATGCGGTCAATATTAGTATGATGAGACAATCCTTAATTCCCCCAAACAACGTCCTGATATAAAACAATAGATAACCAATAAGTATATTACATAGCAGCTCATTATTTCCTCTAACTTTAGATATATTTTATAAATTTTGCTAAAAATTCAGGTAATGCAGAATTCATAAGGGCTAACTGTTAATTTATAAAAAAACACTACGTACACCTTTCGCCAGATTTCAGCAACTCCCCATTGCCTTAAACTATAAACAAGGGAGTAACAATCACTTCCTCCATTCCAATAAAAAGGGGGCCAAGCATGGATGAGGTAGCATTGTTAACATTTCGATTGGGCACAACAGAATACGGAGTTCCTCTAGATGCTATTAGCGGAGTCGCATGTACCACAATCGATATTCAGCCGACAATAACAGGCTTTATCCAGGAACGAACGCAGCAGCGAACTAGCCCTATCCCAATCTTTGAGATGCACACAAAGTCAAATGATATAACTAAAAAGCTTGCAATAATTCTCAATATTAAAGAAACTCAGATTGCGCTGCTTGTAGACGAGATTCTCCAGGTAAAGGAACTCGGGAAGAACAATGATCCAGCGGCTAGTCTAACGTCTTTTAACATCTGGAGATTTGACTCCGACAGTACATATTCGATGAAAACTGCATCTTCTTGACTCCGAACACGCAAATCATAAATCAGACTGAGAGGAGAGGAGAGGAAACTATGGCCAATAGGCAATTAGTCGTTTTTAAAATCGGCAATGAGGAATATGCTATCCCCATTGAACAAGTAAAAGAAATCATAGACTACCTTCCTGTTACAACGTTGCCCGATACACCCGCCTATTTTGAAGGAATCATCGATGTCCGCGGTAAGATTATTCCTATAATAAATCTTGCAGCAAAGATTGGCCGTATAGCAGACGAAACAAGACAAATCGTTATTGTAGACATTCATAACAAGGCAGTTGGGCTTACTGTAGGGACTGTTACCGAGGTCGTCCAGGCCATAGATGATAATTTTGAGGATTTAGAATTGGTCGGATTCCCTATACAAAATACAAAAACAGTCTGCAAGCTTCAAAACAGAATTATCATCTTGCTGGATGTTGAAAAAAACCTATTAGATGCGGTTACCGTTAACCCGGATTAAGGCTTATAAAAAAGGGGGAATTACAATGAAACGCATGCCAATTGGAGCTCAATTAAGCGCAATGTTTGGTATTGTTCTCATTTTATTAGTGACATTACTTGGAGTAACCATTTATCAATTCAGTGCTTCAACAGAATCATACGAACAGATATTAAACGGCTCAGTAGTTAGGAGTGTTGAATTACTGAGAGCCCAGGATGATTTTCATGAAGGATTGGGAGAGCTCCGGGGCTATCTGGGATATGGAACAGAGAGTTATGCTACCTCGGCGATTAACGATTACAATACCAGCCTAGATGGAGCAAAAAAATTCACAGCAGCTGTTACCTCGCCTGAAGCCAAACAGGAAGGAGAAAAGCTGCTAGCCGTCTTGGGCCCTTATACTGAAGAAGTAAACAGGATAATTGCAATGAAACGAACCAACGACCCTGCGTTAAATACAGCACTGGCATCTGCCAGAGATCATGCCGAGATTGTGGATAAACAATTTGACTCTGCTATCGAAGTTCAAAAATCAGTTCGGAATAAACGTGTCGAAACTCTTAGCTCTAAGCAAGATTTTGTATTAAAGAGTGTCGTAGGCTCTAGCATTGCCATTATCTTCGCAGTATTTGCAGCAGTCATCTGGTACAGTCGTAGTCTTTCCGCTCGGATTAATACCATGCGCAATGAATTAGAAGCCGTCAGCAAACTTGATATAAGCACCAATAATGTAAATGCAACACGAAACGATGAAATAGGCGATATGGCAACAGCTATCGTCACAATGAAATATTCATTGCGTGATATCGTAAGCCAAGTTAGGAACAGTGCTGATATGCTTGCCGCATCAAGCGAAGAACTTTCGTCAACAGTCGAAGAGCAATTGCACACTTCCGAGGTGATCGCCAATACTACTGGTGAAATTGCCTCTGGTTCAGTACAAAACACCAATAACATTACCGAGATATCTGCTGTGATCGAGGAAGTTACTGCCGGCGCCGAGGAAATGAACGCAAGTGCTGTCGAGGTTAACTATACTACAAGCCAAGCAGTAGCCGATGCCAATAATGGTATGCAGCTCATCAGGAAACTAGTAGCACAAAACGAAACAATTGAAAAGTCAATGCAGGATATTACTAATGTCGCTTCCTCCTTGGTCAAAGGATCTTCAGAAATACAGGAAATTGTTACTGTCATTAGCAATATTGCCGGTCAGACCAATCTTCTGGCCCTCAATGCCGCCATTGAGGCAGCTCGGGCTGGCGAGGCAGGCAGAGGCTTTGCCGTAGTTGCAGAGGAGGTACGCAAACTTGCCGAGCAGAGCGCTAATGCCACCCACCATATCGGGGAAATAATTCGGAGAATGACAACCGATATTGACTTCTCTGTAAATGCTGTTTCTCAAGCCAGCACAGAGGTCGTTGCCGGCAAAGCTGCTGCGTCTGAAACCGAGAAGGGCTTTGATACTATCGTTAATAAGCTAGGTCTGGTACAAGCCGGTATGGAGCACATTACTAGCGCGGTCGAGGAAACTGCCAAGGGAATGCAGGCCATAGTTTCAAATGTGCAAAACATCGGCGCCGTTGCAGAGCAAACAAGCGCCGGTACCCAGACGGTAGCAGCTGCGGCAGAAGAGCAAAATGCCAGTTTGAATGAGGTTAATTCCAGCGCGGAGGCATTAGCAAAAATGGCTACCGAGCTCAACGACACAATTAGAAAATTTCAGCTATAGTTTATCTTATAAAATACCTGCATAAGGTCACTAAGACTTAAGCAGGTATTTATACTATCACCAGTATAGTCTTAAACATGCCAAAAAGGAAAACCTGAATACTGCAAGAATTACATTAGCTAGGATTAGTGTACTAGTGAGTTGATGGGCGACTAAAACTTAATCCTGCCGATACAAAGGAGAGGTATTATGAAACTAGTATCATGGAATGTTAATGGACTTAGAGCCTGTATGAACAAAGGTTTTCAAGATTTCTTCAACAGCGTGGATGCCGATATTTTCTGTGTCCAGGAAACAAAGATGCAGCAGAGCCAAGCGGAGTTAGTGCTAGACGGCTATGAGCAATACTGGAACAGCGCACTAAAAAAAGGTTACTCCGGCACCGCAGTATTCACAAAAGCAAAGCCCTTATCAGTAAACTATGGAATGAATATTGCTGAACATGATACAGAAGGCCGTATTATAACGCTTGAATACGAAAAATTTCACCTAGTAAATGTCTACGCTCCCAATTCACAGCGCGGACTTATGCGTCTCGATTACCGCACTAAATGGGAAGACGATTTTAGAGCCTATCTCACTATGCTCGATAAGATTAAGCCGGTTATTATATGCGGAGATTTAAACGTTGCTCACCAAGAAATTGATATTAAAAACCCAAAGACAAACCGTAAGAGCGCCGGCTTTAGTGATGAAGAACGAGCTAAAATGACCACATTGCTTGAAGCTGGATTTATTGATACCTACCGCACATTATACCCGGATAAAAGCGACGCTTACACTTGGTGGTCATATTTTTCTAACGCCCGAGAGCGCAACATTGGCTGGCGGATAGACTATTTTATAATTTCAGATCAGCTTAAAGTTTCTCTTAAAGATGCCGTAATTTATCCTGAAATCATGGGTAGCGATCATTGTCCGGTTGGTTTGGAGATATTCTAATAAATCAATATCAAAAAGGACTCCCTAATACTCTCAGGAAGTCCTTTTTGGATAACTCTATTAGCCTATATGTAATACGGCTATTTGCCCCTTCCGGCTTTCCGCATGGGCATTTTATTATTATTTGTCTTTACCTTACCTGCCTTTTGGAATGATTTATTATTCTCATTCGCTTTCTTCTTTTTCTCTTGTAACAGAGTGAGCAAATCCAATTAGATCTCCTCCTTTATCTATATACTTGTTCAACTATATTTTACAACGCAGTCTCATTATTGTATACGTTTTATATAAGAACTATTTTTCTATTGTGTAAAAGACTTGTTAAGTATGCCGCATTCGGATACAATAACAACGACAGTAACGGATGAAACGGAGATGATAATATGAGTACTGAGAGTGTTATCGATTTTTATGAAGATCTAGACTTTGAAGAAGCGGAACTCGAAGAAGGGGCAACCGCCTTTGCCTTCGAGGATACTGCCGACGGCAGTTACGCTCTATTAACAAATGATGAAGGAACTATGCCGGAAAGCCTAAGACAAAATATCATTTTCGCCTACTATACAGCGGAAGGCTCTTTCCTGTGGAGTGCAAGCTTTAAAAACTCTTACTTGTTTAAAGATATCTGGTCTTCAGAAACAACCCCGGAAGCCAAGATTGATGCTGTCCACAAAACCCGCGTCGAGAATGAGGTCTTTTAATAGTACAGGTTTTAAAACTACAGGCATCACCTGGCTAATCAGCAGAGTGATGCCTGTAGTTTTTTTTTGCGTTAAATACTGCGAAAGCCCACCTGCTTTGCAGTATGAATTTTCCCCTTTATCTTGGTACTTTCGAGTGCTGCCAATACAATATCTCCTTTTCCGCTCAAAATTTCAACATACGAGCATGTATCCTGAACATCGATAATACCAATATCCCCTGCGGTAATGCCGGCAATACTTGTTATGGCTCCTAATATATCACCAGGACGCATCTTGTCCTTTTTCCCAGCGTTTATCCGGATCCGTGTAATCTCACGATTCAACTCTTCCGTCTTATCACTTTTCAGCTTAATCTTTGCCTTATTACTAGTTAGGATTAGCCGACCTTTTTCAACCACTTCATGATTTGGAACTTCTCCCTTTGTTATCTTATAACCGAGATATTGCTCTAATTCAGTGAAAAGTCCGATTTCCTCGGGCGCTATAAGCGTAATTGCCGCGCCTTCGTTTCCTGCCCGACCAGTGCGCCCAATCCGATGCACGTAACTTTCGTTATCCTGTGGTATATCGTAATTTATAACAAGAGCTATTTCCTCCACATGGATACCTCTTGCCGCTACATCTGTTGCAATTAAGAATTGAAACTCGCCTCTTTTAAAGCTTTGAATGGTGTTGAGCCGATCACGTTGTTCCATTCCACCATGCAATGTACCACACAAAAAGCCCGCGCCTCTCATTCTGCCAAATAGCACATCAACCTTTTCCCTTGTATTGCAAAACAGAATACAACTATCCGGCCGCTCAGTATAAATTAGCTTCTTCACAAGACTAAACTTTTCAGTCTCATCAACCTCAAAATAAACCTGCCTAATTGTTTCCGCAGCAGGTCTTGCTGACACTATCTCTACATTCACGGGATTAACCATATATTCCTTACATATTGCACGAATCTCTTCCGGCATGGTGGCAGAGAACACCATAGTCACCCTATTTACGGGTACCTTCCTTATGATCGCTTCAAGCTGTTCAATAAAGCCCATATCAAGCATTTTATCAGCTTCATCAATTACTAGATATTTGATATCTTCTAGATTAATATTTTCTCTTTCAATATGATCAAAAGTTCGCCCCGGAGTTCCTACTATAACGTGAACCCTTTGCCTTAACTCTCTTATTTGGGCTTCTATAGGCTGCCTGCCAAAAACGGCTGCGCAACGTACTTTCTTAAATCTGCCGATATTAGCAATGTCTTGTTTCAGTTGTACAGCCAGCTCTCGCGTTGGCGTAAGAACAAGCGCCTGAGGATTCCTTTTCTCTATCTCTAACTTTTCACATATCGGTATTGCAAAAGCCGCCGTCTTACCGCTGCCTGTCTGCGAACTCACTATGACATCTCTATCAGCCAAAGCCAAGGGTATAACCTGTTCCTGAACCCCGGTAAGAATTTCATAACCCAAGCCTTCCAGCGCCTTTAATATATCTTTACTAAATCCGCAATCATCAATCTTTATACTCACAACGCACCTCCAGGTACTTTCTTGCTTGTGATAGTAATTACATTATTTTGCTCATAATCAAGCTATTCTATCATTCGCAGTCCGTTTCTTCAAGCCACAAAGCGGCCTCGCCCTTAGAAGGGCGAGGCCGCTTTGTATTATTATCATTATGTTTAGTGTTTACTAGGGCTTAACGTTAGCCTTAAACATTTGCTTGCCATCTTTCATTTCAATGATAACTGCGCTCTTTACAGCATCATGAGTAGCATTCAATGTCGTTGCTCCGGTTATTGCCGGATAGTCTTTAGTTGCGGCAAGCGCTTCGCGAATCTTTCCTGAATCAGCGCTATTAGCACGTTTGATAGCATCGATAAGCACGTTAGCCGCATCATAGCCAAGAACCGCCATAGCATCAGGTGCTTGTCCATACTCTTTTTTATACGCTTCTACAAACGCCTGAGCAGTCGGGCTGGTATCCTCAACTGAATAGTGGTTTGTGAAGAAAGTGTTGTTGAGCGCAGCTGCGGACGCAACCTCGACCAGCTTAGGGGAATCCCAGCCGTCGCCGCCTACAATCGGCGCTGTGATACCAAGCTCACGAGCTTGCTTAACAATCTTGCCTACTTCTTCATAATAACCAGGGACATAGATAACTTCGGGATTTAACGCTTTAACCTTGGTCAAAATAGTTTTAAAGTCTTGGTCTTTCTGCAGATATGCTTCTTCTGCTAAAATAGTGCCGCCGCCTTTAGTAAAGGCATTCTTGAAGAATTCCGACAGTCCTTTGCTGTAATCACTGCTATTATCAACTAATATTGCTGCTTTTTGCAGTTTTAAAGTATTCAAGACAAAGTTTGCACCGACTGTTCCTTGGAATGGATCGATAAAGCATACCCGGAAAGTATAGTCTTTAACCTTTCCGCTTTTTTCGTCAACTGTTACCTTGGGGTTAGTTGCGCCAACTGCTAGGAAAGGAACTTTATTTGCATCTGCTACACTAGAGGCAGCAATGGCGTTAGAGCTGGCAAACACGCCGGTAACGGCTACTACTCTGTCTTGGGTCGTGAGCTTGGTCATAGCATTAGCAGACTCCGATGGTTCACTTTTGTTATCCGCAACTACAAGCTCAATTTGTTTACCAAGCACTCCGCCTTTAGCGTTAGCCTCTTTGACGGCCATCTTTATGCCATTAGCTGTAGAAGTACCCATGGTGGCATTACCGCCCGTCATTTCGCTTAGAACACCGATTTTAATATTATTGGAAGATGAGCTTCCACACCCTGCCAGGACACCTGTCATTAATAATAATGCCATTAATACTGCAAACATTTTAAAGCCATTTTTTCTCATTAGTATTCTCTCCTCTTCTTTGTACAATCTAATACCCGCCTTACAGTCCCACTAGGGCCATTGCAATGCTCTCCTGCTAATCGGCTAATAAAACTAAAAGAGCCAAATCGTAAGATTTGACTCTGAAGAACAACAAATAGGTATACGCAAAATAAATATGCGACACCACATGCTCTGTCCTTTTGCCTGAGAGTTTCACCGGTCAATAATACAACCGATTTGCACCTTCGGCGCCCTGCTGACAGGGGCTCTCCAGAGTTCCATCCATTTACGGTCATCGCTCAAAAACAGCCTTTCAGTCAGAGAAAGCGAAATTTCCGCAAACTTCATACGGACACAAGTATTATTTTTTTAATATGTCCTTTATGATAATGCCAATTATGCCAGTTGTCAAGAATAATTTTACATAAGCAACCAATAAGCCTAGCTGATATTCTTCTTATAGGGCGTTCTATAGCAATTTCCCCTGTTACTTGGGGCATAACTATTACCCTAGAAGATTAACTCGGAATATTCTTACCCCTTTATTTCGTAGTATGATAAAATAAGAATCAAAACTTTGACTTTTAGGGAGATTGTGACCTATGAATAAAAAAGCCATCGGGTGGCTATATCAGGAACTCCCGGAACTTGTTAACAAAGGAATCCTTTCATCAGAGACTGCCGAAAAGATTAAAATGCATTATGGTCCTATTGAAGAAACTCAAGGAACACGAACCTTCCTAATGGTTTTCGGGATTATTGGTGTTCTGCTGGTAGGCTTGGGAATTATTCTTCTAATAGCACATAACTGGGATCAGCTTTCGCGCGTCAGTCGCCTTACTATATCGGTAGGACTACTCATTGCGGCCCAATTGACATCCGGACTAGTGCTTTACTTTAAGAAAGAAAGCAGGATATGGCGAGAGTCGGCAGGCATTTTACATCTGCTGACGATCGGGGCAGCAATTGCCCTAGTCGGTCAAACCTACCATCTGACAGAGGATACCGATACGTTTTTACTAACTTGGATGTTGTTGTCACTGCCGCTGATATATCTCTTGCGTTCTACGAGCGTCGCTGCCATGTATCTCGTCGGGATAACATTCTGGTCTGCCAGCGTCCATATATACCTCGAAAAACAACTCATCTGGGTATTGCTGCTTGTGGTTTTGCCATATCATTGGCAAATCATTAAAGTGGATCGCTACTCCAACCCGGCCGTTATCTTATCTTGGGTGCTTAATGTTTGCTTTTACTTTTGCTTTGGCGCAGCCTTCAGCAGTTATATAAATGATTCAGGACTATTCATCTACAGCACCTTATTTGCAGTTAATTACCTAATTGGAGTTTTGTGGTTCGGCTCTGCCCGCGAAAGCTGGGTAATGCCCTTTAAATTAATCGGCCTTGCAGGCGTACTCGGATCAACCTTTATGTTTACCTTTTATAACATTTGGAGCCAGCTGCGGCTTGGAACAAATATCTTTTCATCCACAGAAATCGGATTAGCCTCATTACTTTCGCTGCTTGTTATTAGCGGCAATTTTCTAATGGTGAAACAATCAAATCGCCAAAACCTGCTTTTTTCTTTAGCCCCCCTAATTGTGGGCGTAGGCTATCTTCTGCACAGCTTCGACAGCTCAGGCATAAGTGCCACTATTCTTATGAACATTTATATGTTATTTTTGAGTCTCGGGGTTATTAGAACCGGGGTTGGAAATAACAGCATCGGGGTTGTTAATATTGGCATGCTTATGCTAGCAGCACTCATTTCTGCTCGGTTTCTCGATATGAACTTCAGCTTTGTAATCCGCGGACTTGTCTTTATAACCCTGGGCCTTGCATTCCTGGTGGCGAACTGGCTGATGGTGCGCCGTAAGGCAGGTGAGCAGAAATGAAAAACAATAAGTTACTGCTATCGATTTTTGCAGCCGTCGCTATTATTCAGCTTGCAGTGCCGCTGTACATGGCCTGGCACTGGGAGAATATCCTGCAGACCGGACAGCGTTTTTACTGGCAAACTGCGCCGGTTGATCCCTATGATGCATTTAAGGGCCGATATATTGACCTTCAGTTTAAGGAAAATACCGGGCAATTTTCTGATATTGAACCCCTGGTCTATGGACAAACGGCGTTCGCCCTCATCGAAGAAAACGCCGCAGGTAAAGCCTATATCACTGCTATAACTGGAAAGCCGCCAGAAGAACATCCCTACATCAAGGTGAAAATAAATTATATTGAAGGCAGTACCGCACATATACAACTACCCTTTAAGCGTTATTACCTGCCCGAAAACATAGCTGCTGCCGCAGAGTCTGCCTATCGTCAAAACGCCAGTCAATCAGGCCTTGCCGCCGTCCGAATAAAGGACGGCTACGGCGTTATTGAAGAGTTATATATCGGCGATAAAACGCTTACTGAATACCTGCGTGATTACATTCAATAATAGCAAAGGACTATTTGTCTTAATCGGCAAATAGTCCTTTGCTTTGTTTAGCACCCTACTTCTTTTCACCGGCGCAGCGATCAACTAGGTAAGCAATAGACTGATAGCTGATTCCGCTGGTATCTGCTAAGCCTATTTCACAAGTACGGCTATTTGAATAACCACAGCTGCAATCTGAAGGTATAGCTTCTTTAAGATGGGCCAGGGCCGATTCATTTAACTCAGGTACCTCAAACCCTTTATCGCCGGCAAAACCGCAGCACTTGACCTTCTCAGGTGTAACAATCTTAGTGGCGCAAGCCTCAGCTATAGCTCGGAACTTATCGGCAAGGCCCATTTTAGTAGCACTGCATGTTACATGTACTGCTACCGTTTCAGGCGACTTTGAAAACTCCAGCTCATTAAGCAAATAGTCATGAATAAACTCTACCGTATCTAGGATATTCAGACGTTTGTCCATTACTCGCTTCATTCGATAGACGCAAGGACTAGTGTCGCACAACACAGCATACTCTCCGTTATTACTGCATTCAAGGAGTGTCTTTTCCAGTGCTGAACTCATTTCATCAGCCGCCTCAAAGTACCCCTTACTTTCGAACGGCATGCCGCAGCACAAGGCCTCCATATTAGGTGGAAAAACAACGGCGTACCCCGCCTTATCAAGCAACGACATCATTACCTGTTGAAGTGACCGCTGATCCTTATCATCTTTAGCAGGTCCCATTGTTCGGCTGACGCAGCTAGGGAAGTACACTATTTTTTTAGCGCAATCTGAGGAAATGAGCTTCATTTCCGTCTTCGAGCTAGCCTTAGGCAACCACTTATTCCATTTAGGAACTTTGCCGCCGCTAATCGAGCGGGCTGTCTTGGCAAGGCCGCCCACCACACAACTGCCCAGTGCAGCATGAGCCAAGTGGGCTCCCGCCAGACCTAGCTTTGCCAGTGTAGTAACGCCGTTAAAGTTATCGGCTACGAATTTAGCAATCCGGCGTCCTTTAGCTGTCGTTTGCTTAGAACGAATGAATTTAGTAAAACTTCCGGTATTAATCGATAGTGGGCAGGTTGTCTGACATAGCCCGTCAGTAGCGCAAGTCTCTTCGCCAAAGTATGTATAATCCTCTTCTAGGCGCCGCTGCCGTTCAGATTCAGCGCCCGATGCTTTAAGACGAGCAATTTCCCGTTGAATAGCAATTCGCTGACGAGGGCTGCTTGTTAAATTAAGAGACGGACAGTTAACTTCACAAAAGCCGCACTCCATGCATTTGTCAACAATCTCGTTAACCGGCGGCATAACTTTTATATTTTCAAGATGCACAGTGGAATTATCTGTAATCACAACATCAGGATTGAGGATATTTCCTGGATCAAAGGCCAGCTTTATCTGTTGCATATAATTATACGCCTGCCGGCCCCACTCCAATTCGACGAAGGGAGCCATATTCCGGCCTGTGCCGTGCTCTGCCTTCAAGGAACCGCCGAAGCGCTCAACAACCATGCTGCACACTTCATTGATAAAGTCCTGGTATCGCTTGATATCTGCCGGCCCCTCAAAGGTCTGGGTGAAAACAAAGTGGACATTCCCATCCAAAGCATGCCCGTAAATAATTCCATCCTCATAACCATACTGATTCATGCACTCCCTAAGTGCTAGGACAGCGTCGGCAAGCAATTCTTTCGGAAAGGCGACATCCTCGATAATAACGGACGTACCTTGGCGGCGAATACCGCCTACAGCTGGGAATACACCGGCCCGAATCTTCCACAGCCTTTCGTACTCAACTTTTTGATCAGTAAAGGTAATCGGGAAAACGACCGGTATTTCGGCTAGGCATTCTATTGTATTCTTAATCCTTTCCTCTAGCATATCCTTGTCGAGCGCTCTAATTTCAACTAAGAGAGCCGTCGCTTGCTCATCCAGTTCTTTTAAATAGGCCGGCATGCCGGCATTACCTTCTACTGATCGTAGCGAAATGCGGTCAAGAAGTTCTGCCGCCGCTACTAAAGGACGATCAAGCTTCATTACAGCCAGACAGGCCTGTTTGATGTCAGGAAAGATCATTAGCGCAGATGCTTTATGAGTAGCTTCAGCCACCGTTTTATACGTTATCCCAGCAATAAACCCAAGTGTTCCTTCTGAGCCGATCATAAGGTGGCTAATAATATCGATAGGATTATGATAGTCAACAAAGGCATTGATACCATAGCCGGTTGTATTTTTGATTTTAAACTTATGCGCAATAATATTACGTAATTGAAAGTCTGCGTTGATCTCATCCCTAATTCGCTCAATATTAGCTATCAAATGCTGGTGAGTACTAGAAAAAAGCTGACAAGAATCTGGATCAGCAGTATCTAGTACTGAACCATCAGCAAATATTATCTTCATTGCCGCTATAGTTTTGTAGCTGTTATCAGCCGTGCCGCAGCACATGCCACTGGCATTATTAGCTGCAATGCCTCCTATCATGGCATAGTTTATCGATGCTGGATCGGGACCTATTTTTCGAGCGTAAGGCTTGAGATAGCTATTGGCTTCTGACCCCAGAATACCGGGTTCCAGCATAATTGTATCACCATTATCACCTATGTGATAATGGCCCCACCCCCCGGCTAGAACAACAAGTACCGAATCTGTAAGACCCTGTCCGGATAGACTAGTTCCGGCAGCCCGAATAGTCACAGGAGTTTTAAGAACACCAGCAATTCTCAGGATTGAAGATACTTCTTCAGGCGTACGCACTTTAACAACCAATTTAGGCGTTATGCGGTAGAGACTGGCGTCCACCCCATATGCCAGCGTGCGAATAGGATCAGCGAAGATACGTTTAGCAGGAATAAAGCCTACAATTTGCTCGTAAAATTGACGATAGTTCTCGGGAAGGCTTTTAATGTCTCTGTCTATTGTTTGTCTACCCATAAATTCGACACCTACCTAGCTTAGTATTGTTTTTATTGACCTTTATAGGTTATTTATGGATTTAATTCGCTAGGCTAAGAAAAAATACCTCTTTCTTTATAATTGTTTTTAAATAGTATTTATTCTTTATTTTTTTGTTTTTTGCAGCTATTATAAATCACATACTTATTCTTAGTAAGCTAATCTAAAGACTAAACACCTTGCCGAGAGCATTATTGAAATTTTTCAAAATCATCCCCAAATTACAATTGACACTACATAATTGTTGTGATAGAATATCTAATTTGCTATTTATCAATATTTAGTGTATACTTATATTATTAACGAAAGGGGTGACTCCATGTTTCAGATAGGCGATAAGATTTTTTACCCGATGCAAGGAGGTTGCGTTATTCTGGCGATCGAGGAGAAAGAAGTCCTTGGAGAAACCCAATCTTACTACAATGTAAATATACTTCATAGGCATATGCAAGTGTCGATCCCCCTTGACAAGACAGAGCGACTTGGGATACGCCGCATTGTGGATGCAGAGAAATTAGCAGATGTGTTCAATACTTTTCACGATGGTGAGACAGATACCTCATTTAAAGATAATCAAAGATATAGAAGAGATGTAAATAGACTAAAGAGCGGCGACATATACGAAGGGGCCGAGGTAATTCGCGATCTGGTTCGAGTCAGTAATCGAAAAAAACTCGGAGTAACCGACAAAAATATGCTTGAGTACGCTCGACAGATCCTCCTCAGCGAAGTTGCTTTAGTAAAGGATATTCCTCTCGACCAAGCTTCCGAGCTATTAGATGAAGTAATTAATATGCAATAATTGTCCTTACGCTCTAGCTAAATAGGCCTCATGTGTTAGAAATCATCTATCACATGAGGCCTATTTTTTTCGAAAGAAACTCAGCATTTCTTCTAAGCTTCTTTTGAAAGAGACTTTTCACTGTACATTTTTTCGTCAGCTATCTTGATTAGTTCATCTTTCGAAATTGGTTTTGAAGGGTCAAACTGAGCACTACCACAACTGACACTGACATTGAAAGGATAGAGCTGCAGATCATTGTAAGAACAAAAATTCCTTTGCATTCTTTCGTATAATGCATCCGCTTCCTTAATATCCGCGTTAGGCATTACAAGCAGAAATTCGTCTCCGCCGAAGCGGCATAGCCTATCCGTGTCCCGTATAGTGCTTTGAATGACCTCGCCGACAGCCTGAATAAGCTGATCCCCAGCTTGGTGACCAAATTGATCATTTACCTTCTTAAGTCCGTTTACATCGATAAAAGAAATAGTTAATTTTCTATTATTCATTTGAGCAAAAACCATCTGATTCCGTAAAAACTCAAGCCCGCTTCTTCGGTTTAATAGACCGGTGAGCGGATCTGTTGCAGCAAAAATCCTTAGTCTTTCTTCAGTTTTTCTTTTTTCCAAAACCAAAATATAGAGTACAAGAATGATTAGAATCAAGATCAGAATAAAAATCCCTACACCCCATACTAGGTTTTTGTATGTTTCGTAAAATGAGATAGGCTGATTAACAATAATAGAACCGCTAGGTAGATTTCGACTGCTGATTTTATATTTCGCTAGCTGCTCATGATCAAAGATATATTGATTAGGGCTTTGCTTGAGTACCGGTATATTCAAGGCTTTTTCGCCTTTTAAAATACGCTGCAGCATTTTGCCTGCCTCTGCCCCCTGGGAATATCCGCTTGTCAGCATTCCACCCAAAAGGCCGTGTCTTAGATAAAAGTCCCATACACCGTATATTGGAACAGCTGAATTCTTAGCGATAAGTTCGATACTCTCTTCATAACTAAAAATAGCATTAGAATTATCCTGATTAAATGACAACAGCAAAATCGCGGTATCAGAATCAAGCCGAGCTACTGTCTGCTGCAGGTCGGACATATTCATATAATCAATGAATGCAAAATGCACTCTATCTTCAAACTGCGGAATAATCTCCTCTAGTTTCTTCCTTCCAGCTTTTCCGCTGGGGGTTTTATCATTAATGACAACAATATGTTTTAAATCCGGCTGTAACTGCAGTGCTCCATCAATGGTCCCTTTAAAGTCAACATCCTCAAACACTCCAGTAATAGAGTTCAATCCATAAATTTCTTCACCACTAGATTCATTAACTCCACAGAATATGATAGGCGTGTCGGGAAAAAGGTCTTGATGATTTGAAAGCATAAACTTAAAAGCGGGATCATCTGCCACGATAATTGCATCATATCGTTTGTTAGTGTACTTTTCACGAAAAAACCGATACGCGCTTTGAGTATATTCAATCTGCGGATTTCGATTTGCATCCATGTAGTCAAAATAAAACTTAACTGATTCATCACCGTGAAAAACTGACAGCAATCCTGCCTCAATGTTATTCACCCAATCAAAGGTTGCATCGTAAGAATTCAGGACCAATATCTGTTTTTTGTCTGAATAATTCAGATTTACAATTGTACTATTATCCGGCAGGCGGGTATTGTCTATTCCGAAGCGCTTAAGCTGTAAACTATCAAACATATAATAGCTCGGATTATCTCTCACAACCGGAATATCTGCCGGCTTTTCTCCCCTTAATACTCGAAGCGCCAAATGAGCGGCCATTTCGCCCTGATTAGATCCACTAATCAGCCTCCCACCTACAATTCCCTTACCTAAATAAAAGTCCCATAATCCGTAAATAGGAGAATTACTCTTAGAAGAAAGTGTAGTAATACTTTCTTCTAACGCAGTCGCCTTACCGACCGCATCTTGAGAAACATCTAATAATAGCACCAAGCTCTGGGCGGGAAGATTCTGGACCCGGGCTTGTACCTCCTCTAGACTAAGATCTTCTAGATAGTAGAACTTAATCCACGAAAACTCCATTATAGCCTCTTGAAACTTTTTCTTTGTTCCTTCCCCTGTTTTACTTTTGCCATTAATCATATATATCTGCTTTGTATCGGGGTGAATGTCCAGCATTGTTTTCAGTGTCGTTCTTGCGTCAATCACCTCAACTACGCCTGTAAATTCACTTTTCCCTGCTATAGTTCCATCATCAAAATAGTTAACGCCAGAAAAAACAATCGGTACATTCGGAAACAGCTGCTGGTGATAATTAAGAAGAAAATTGAAAGCAGAATCATCTGAACATATGATGAGATCAATTTTTTGATCTTTAAATTTATATTGATACAGTTCAAACAGTTTATTTAAATATTCCTCATCTGATATCCGTTTCGCGTCCATATACTCAATTTGGGTATTACTTGTAAATTCCGAATTACTTCCTAAAACAGAGATGATACCCCCTACAATATCATCAGTCCATTTGTAACCGCTATGATAGGAATTTAATACCAGAATATCTCTATTATTATGATACGCTCCAAGGCTGTCTTCGAAACCAAGCAGAAGAAATGTCGCTGCGATAAGTAATGCTGCCGTCAATTTCTTGATGTACTTGGGCAATTATAATCACCAACTATTATGTAATAGATTATTCTCATAAAAACAGCATGAGCCTGCTGTCAACAGATTCATGCTGTTTTCTGCCACCAGTGATACGAATTCTCTTTATTAATCAACAAAAAACCAGGCAATAGCCTGGCTGCTTTCTTCACCTGAAGGCAACCTGGCAGTCATAGGCATTCAGCCTTTAGATCCATAGCTTTGCGTCCTTTTCTTTCGAAAAGTTTGCCCCATTATTTTATTTTGAGAAACTCAGCCTTTATCTTAACATTGTCACAGGCTTTCGTCCAGAGCGACTTAGGTCTTTTGAGATAGTAATACATGAGTTATTCCCTGGGAAATCTTTTTATGTGAAATCCAGACATACCTGATCCAAGGCTAATCCGTACTACCTTAGGCATAAAAAGAAGCTGGTCGCTTGACCAACTTCTCTCATATTACTTTTTATGACCGTTACCATTATCTTTACCTTTATCATGCTTATCATCATGCTTGTTATCTTTCTTATTGTCACCCTTGTCGTATCTGTCGGCGTTCCGATCCCGATAATCGTTATCACGCCCATAATATCTATCATTATCTTCAACTTCTATGTAGGTAACATCAACATCACGGATCCTGGCATCATTAATGACATCATAATTTCCTTTTTTAAGATCTTTCACTTTTACACCATACAACTTGGCTATCTCGCCCCAGCCCATATTTTTAAGACGTAAGTGCCCAATTTCATCTACTGGCCGACCGGAATAAACGGAAGTGGCATAAAGAAGTGATATATCGCCAAAGCCGAAATCAAAATCAGCTTTTAACCGCATTACATCCTGAGCGGAAACAGTACGATTGTAGTTGCTTGATAAAACTTGTGCAAATCTGATGCTATCACCAGATAACTTAGTTTCTGAAGATGATATACTGACATCGCCGACCGAAGCAGTAATAGTTGAAGTGGTAACTGAAGCGGCGTCAACGCCAGTAGGGTTGATAAATGCTAGCGTCGATGATAAGACCACGGCCGCAGCATAGCGTCTTAATGTCATACAAATTCCTCCCTGCCTTTAATTATCATTATTTTACCATTTAGACTGACCGGTCGGCCAGGGCCAATAGTCCTATCTTTTGCCATAATATAATTAATTATGTATACTACATTATTGTATTTAGCTCTTCCAAAGTTATTTTTAATAAAAAAGCCTGCCTATAATTAATAGGCAGGCTTACTATAATCTGTTTTAATCTTTCCAATTTTTGCAAACATCCACCCATTTTAAGCCTTGCGAGTACTTATATAATTCATCGCAGTCCAGTTCTATGGCCGAATTGCTGCTGCCGCAGGCTGGAAAGACCGTTTCAAATCTTTTTAATGATATATCGATGAATATCTTTACGTCTTTATTCTCAATACCAAACGGGCAAACACCGCCTACAGCATGACCTGTAAATTCGAGAACTTCATCAGGTGATAACATCTTTGCTTTGAATCCAAATTCCGCTTTAAATCTACTGTTGTCTACCTTTGTATCACCGGCTGCGACAATTAAAATACAGCCTTTGTCACTCGCAAAAGAAAGGGATTTTGCAATACGCGCCGGAATCACATTAAGAGCTTGTGCAGCAAGCTCTACAGTAGCACTCGATTCTCTAAATTCTAAAACATCCTTGGCCCTGCCATATTTTTTGAAATAATTTTTAACTGTTTCTAATGACATCTTATATTCTCCTTGAACTTTCCTTTTAAGCTAATATTCTCCACAAAATATCAAAATCATTCCAATTGATAATTTTTTTAACTTAATCTTTCGCCTTTATCAAGCTCTGTTTTCTTTAGGTTATAATAAACTTTCTGACTCTCCCAATCTTAAGCGCGAGACAATTCCCGGTAGAAAAGTACACATTCACGTTTTGATATCTCTCCTAACGCATAAGGCCGAGACTCCGTACCGAAAAATACTTCCTTTTGTACTCGCCTATTCATTATAAAAGGTTGGTCTATAATAAAATCAAAGTCCTTCTCCGCAAGGTTTACAGTAGTATAATATGGATCAAAAACATAGACAAAATATTCGTCCAGCCCGGTTACTAACACGTAGTGATACGAGCCCTCAAAATGCACACAAGCTAATAATACCCCCCCACGCTTGACTCTGGAAAAAATCTGAGTGTTTTCGATTGTGATATCGCTAGGTGGAAGAAGCTGACAATAGAGCCCAAGCCTGACCTTACTACTATATTGATTTATCCATTTTACCAGCGACGCCACAGCTTGTTGAGACGTACCGCGTTTTCCAGGGTTACCATGACTATCGCAACTATCCAACGAGTGCTGATAGATCGCCTTTATCAACACTGGATCAATCTCCGCCCTATTGCATAGATAACTCAAAGCATTTAAAAAAGTAACTGGGACACAGTCATACTCTGACTGCTGATAATTTAATGGGATTTTCAACAATATCACCCTCAAGACAGTTAGTTGAGCCTTACGCTGTAAATACTACGAGTGTGCTCATAAAAGCCGTTATCAACTTATTCTTTTCGAAAGGCGGAGACTTTATGAAACCTATATTAATGTTTACAATGGAATCTTGCCCGCATTGCAAGAGAGCCCTAATATGGATGGAGGAACTAAAGAAGGAAAATCCAAGTTATGCAAATCTAAACATCACAATAGTTGACGAAACTATACATCCTAGTATCGCCAGAGAGTATGACTACTATTTAGTACCAACCTACTTTGTAGATGAGGTAAAACTCCATGAAGGCGTAGCCAGCAAAGATAAGATTCGCACGGTATTTCAAACAGCTTGCTCTTGATTGTCTGCTAATCAACCTTTTAATTCTGTATTCCTTATAATTAAATGTTAGCAGGTTCGTAAGACGAATAAAATCTCGTTAATAATTATGTAACTTCTCTGTATTCAAGTGAATATCATGTTATGAGAAGAATCTTTATTAACGGAGGAATCGGAACGTGGGCTATTATATTCAAGTAGAGGCTAATGTAAAAGTTTATGTAGAAGATGTTAACCCCGATGGCCAAGAGGCAATCTTATTCATCCACGGCTGGCCTGCAAATCATAAGATGTTTGAATATCAATTTGACCAGCTTGGCCGAATGGGATATCGCTGTATAGGAGTTGATACCCGAGGTTTCGGAAAATCAGATAAACCCATGAGCGGTTACTCTTATGACAGACTGGCGGATGACATATTTTGTGTAGTTCAGGCACTAGATTTGCAAGGCTTCACATTAGCTGGACACTCCACAGGCGGGGCAATTGCTGTTCGATACATGGCCCGCCACAATGGCTATAGGGTTTCAAGGCTCGCTCTCTTTGCGTCTGCAGTACCAAGTTTAATCCAACGCCCCTATTTCCCCTATGGCTTACCAAAAGAAGAAGTGAATAAGATAATAGATCAAACGTATAACGACCGCCCTAATATGCTGAGGGGGTTTGGCGACATATTTTTCTTCCAGCATGCAACTGAAGCTTTCTCAGATTGGTTCTTCCAATTGGGATTAGAGGCTGCAGGCTGGTCTACCGGAAAGGTTGCTACCACTTGGCTTGGCGAAGAAAGGCTATTTTCTGACCTTGAGAAAATACAAGTCCCAACGCTAATTCTCCATGGCATTCACGACAAAGTCTGCCGCTTCCAATTAGCCGAAGCGCAACATCAAGGCATTCATAATTCCAAGCTTGTTCCTTTCTGCAATAGCGGCCATGCCCTATTCTGGGAGGAACGTGATAAATTCAATAAGGAGTTAGTCCAATTTATTGAGGAGCAGGACTGCTTATGATACATCCTATAATCACATTATCATATGAAAAATCTACTTAACTAACAAAGCTCACAATCTTAATGTGAGCTTTGTTTATTATATGCCTTAAACTTTACAAAAAAGTTCGTTCCTTCAGAAGAAGTGCTTATCTCAATTTTCGCATCATGCCTTGCTGCGATTCTATAGCAGATTGACAGCCCCAAGCCAGTCCCGAATTCTTTCGTTGTTACAAAAGGAGTTCCGAGCTTACTCAAAACTTCTTTCGGTATACCCGGGCCAGTGTCTTTAACAGCAAGTATTATTTTATCATCTTCTAAGTAGGTTTCGATTGTAATTATCCCGCCAGGCTCCATTGCTTCCATACCATTTCGTACTAGGTTAAGAATAAGCTGTCGTATTTCTTTATCATCGTAACAAATTGCCGGTATATCACCTATATCTGTCTGGACTTCATGTCCTAGTCGGAATGCATCAGCTTGTAATAAGGGGAATAACGCATGAATTGTGCCATTAAGGTTGCCAGGTATTAATTCAGCATGGTTATTTTTTGCAAGAGATAAGAATTCTGTGATTATTGAGTTAGCCCTATCTAGTTCTTCTATCATCGTGGAGAGCTGTTCTTGATGACTGTTATATTTTGAATTACGCTGAAACATCTGTAAATAACCGCGCACTGTTGTAAGAGGGTTTCGCACCTCATGGCCGATGCCAGCTGCCAATTCACCGATTAAGTTAAGACGGTCATACTGAGTTCTTTCAGTGTCGAGCTGCCTTTGATAAGTGATGTCCGTAATGGTAACTATACATCCAATAATACTATCTTCTTCGGTGTTGTACCGACCGGCATTAATTAGCAGGTACAATTTACTTCTATCGTCGCGCTCATATGTCACTTCGACTCCACACTGAAGCTTAGAATCAAGAAGATGCTTTAGACTAAGCCTTTTACCGTCACGTTCAAGAAACAAAGACAATGCCTTATCAAAGTCCTTTCCGACCAGTTGATCGCCGAACATTCTTCCTGCAGCGGGATTGGCCTGAATGATACATCCATCTCGATCACAGGCAATTACTGGTTCCTTTGTCTGATTGAATACTATCTGCGCAAAACGCTCCATGCGTCTTTGGTCCGTTAGATCGGTAACGAGCAAACAGGTTATCTTATCTCCATCTATAGTAATGTTGCTTGCTGAAATAACAACAGGAGTACAGAATATATCACCGGTTTTAAGGCTGCACTCTGCCTTGAATGTTCCTATATGGTCAGCTAGGACGCTCGAAAGTGCTTCCCCATCCCGCGGCTTTAAAAAGCTATATATAGATAGCCCAATTACCCGATTGAGGGGAGTCTTGACAATCTCAGAAAAATTCTTATTACAGAACAGAATTGTTCCATCTGAGGCAATCGTGGCATAGCCTTCTTTGATTTCCTCTAATATCACTCTATATATGTGATCTGCGCCCTTGAGTATAAAAACCTGGTCATCTAGTTTATTAGAAACAAGAAATGCATCAACTTCACCGTTTTTGATCGCATGCAAGGTGTTGTTCGCCTCTGCGAGCTCCATGCGAAGCTGTTTATTTTCCTGCAGGAGTGTATCAACCGATTTACTTTTGTTAAGCATATTGGCCCTCACTATTCGCTAACATGGATCTAAACTATCTAATATGGCAGTGGTGTCAGACATATCACCAATAAATATCCGCTTGGGGATAGGCAGCTTTTTTATTAACGTAGGTACGGCAAGTATCTGTTCATCCTTTGCAAGATGTGGTTGTTGAAATATATCAATAACCTGCAAATCGCAGATGTCCTTCAAAGCTTCCTGGCAAAGTCTACGGACGTTTATTACCGCCCGCTGGGACCGTGGAGTTGACCCGGCGATATAAAGCTGTAATACATATTTTTCTTTGACCGGGCTGGCAGCTGCACTCTTAAAATGGTGAACAGCATTCTTAAATTCATCCACCGGATATCCTCCTAATTAGACTGTATTCTAAGTCCCACCAGTACACGCTCGGTATTGGATAAATCTCCTATAATCTTCACAAGGGGAGGAGGCAACTTTCGCATTAAAGTTGGTATAGCCAGAATTTGGTCAGCTCGCCCCATAATAGGGTTTTTAATTAAGTCAACAATTTCTATTCTATATTTTCCTTCAAGGTGAGTTTCACAAATTTTACGCAAGTTAGCTAGCGCCCTAACAGATTTCGGTGTCTGACCTGCCACGTATAAGTGCAGTATCCAAGCTTCATTGTGTTCCATATTCTTATTATGAGTCTTCAATTGAGCCATTTCCCTCGATATATTCTTTTCCAATTTATCTTTTTCTGCTTCAAAGGCTGCTTTCAAATCCGCAATAGCAGCTTCCATCTGTTGGCGCTTACGATCAATCTCACGCTGTTTTATTTCAATCTCCTGCTGACGAAGCAACCTGTCAGCCTTTTCCTTCTCCACCTGAGCGTACCCAGCAGATCCTGTTAGGACTCCTTCGGTACCGGTATAGACATCTAATAGATTTATACCTTGGTCGGTTAGAACAAACTCTCGAATCTGGTTAGAATGAGCCGCACCTCGCGATTTGAGAATATATAATCCACGATTACGCTCGCCGTTTAGCTCTATATCACGCAAAGCAATCCAGGTGTCAGTTAGTGAAGATATACCAATATCTGTTTGTTCAGTATAATTGATGCTAGAAAGGTCTATTAAAAGAGCGGTAATGTTTTGAAGCTTAAGAAAATCTATCAGCCTGGTAATCATCAATTTTGCATCAGCTGGATTTATAGCAGACGTCAAATTCGATATCGGGTCCAGTACAACAAGCTGGGGTTTAATTTCCAGGCCGAAATGCGTTGGACGCGATGAGTGAATTCTTAGTAAACCCTGACTAATCCACTGCTCAAGGTTAATGCCAATTGATCTCATGTTCCGGATAATTTGGCTCTCATATTCTTCAAAGGCGAAATAAAGGCATCTTTCACCCCGGCGGCAAGCTGCTTCCACGGCAGAGGCAGCAATCGAAGATTTGCCTGTTCCAGCAGTACCTGAAACCAGAACACTTGCTCCGATATAAAAGCCCTTCCCGTCCAGCATAGTATCAAGGCGTGCAATCCCTGTGGAAATCCGCTCAGTAGACGCCTTTGCATTTAAGCCTATGGATGTAATTGGCATTATACAAATACCCTGCTCATCAATTAAAAATGGGTATTCATTGGTTCCATGGGCTGAACCACGATATTTAACAATGCGCAGCCGTCGGGTTGATATTTGATCAACAACTTTATGGTCAAGTAAAATAACGCAATCGGATACATACTCTTCAATACCATGCCGAGCAAGAGTTCCAGTACCTTGCTCCCCGGTCACAATAGCGGTTACTCCCCTATCCTTCAACCAGCGAAAAAGGCGGCGCAGCTCAGCGCGCAAAACGGCAACATTGGATAAACCCGAGAAAAGGGCTTCAATAGTATCCAGAACAACCCTTTTAGCGCCGACTGCGCTGATTGCATAATCTAAGCGAATGAACAGACCTTCTAGATCGTATTCACCAATTTCTTCAATCTCGCCTTTATGAACATGTACATAATCCATACTTAGTTTCTTTCGAGCAACAAGCTCGTTTAGGTCAACACCCAGAGAGGCAAAATTTTGCGCTAGTTCTACTCATTTTCTTCAAAGGACATAAATACACCAGGTTCATCATATAATAGCTCACCATTAATTAAAAATTGCATTGCCATTAACGTTTTCCCGCATCCTGCTGCACCGCAGACAAGTGATGTGCGTTCAAGAGGAAGCCCGCAAAAGTAACCTCGTCTAAACCTAAAATACCTGTAGGACACTTTTGCAACGATAATTTACTATTTGTACTATGAATTGTAGTAGTCATAAATCCCTCCGTATTATATGTAAAGAACTAAGTCTATCATATAAGGTATTCAAGCTATTTTAACGGGATCCTTTAGAATACGGCATTTTTTGCCTGATTTTTCTATATCTTACAGAAATGTCAGTTACTTAGATATGTAAACACCGCACTCTCACCAATACATATCTGCCCCACCCAATCCTAGAAAAAGACCTAGTCATCATCGCTAATCGCGAGACGACTAGGTCTATTGTGTCGAATTACACCTTAAACTTACTAACTTCCCCTTGCAAATCTTCTGCCATTCGTGCTAGAGCCTGACTCGAAGCCGCTATTGCCTCCATTGAGGCTGACTGTTCCTCGGTGGCAGACGAGACAGTCTGTGTATGCCCTGCAGCGTCACGACTTATTCGATCAATATCTCGTACTGATGCAACAATTTGCCGGCTTCCAGATGACACCTGCTTAATGGCCTCAGAAATACCTTTTATCTGAGACGAAACCTCACCGATATGTGTGACAATGTCCTTAAACGCCTGGCCTGCAGAATTTACCACTTCGGCTCCTACCTTGACCTCCCGTGTGCCGTCATTCATTGCATTAACTGCACTATCAGTTTCCGTCTGGATGTCCAGAATTAAGCTAGCAATTCGTTTGGCGGCCTCCTGAGACTGCTCTGCCAATTTACGTACTTCCTCTGCAACTACTGCAAAGCCTCTACCCTGCTCGCCCGCACGTGCTGCTTCAATAGCCGCATTCAATGCCAGCAGATCGGTCTGACCTGCAATCCCGGAAATAGTGTCAACGATTTGTCCGATCTCCTTTGAACGCTCACCAAGTCTCGTAACCACCTGTGCCGAACTCGAAACGGATTGCTCAATTATTCTCATCTGACTGACGGCATCGTCTACGGCCTTGTCGCCCTCATGAGCTGCTCTAGTCGTCTTATCTGCCATACTTGACACTTCATTTGTATTTATAGCCACTTGCTGAATCCCTGCTGACATTTGCTCAACAACTGAAGCAGTAGAGTCAAGAGAACCTGCTTGTCTTTCTGCACCTTGCGCAACCTCACCCATTGCAGCTGCCACTTGCGTACTAACTTGGACTGATTGTTCAGCGTTTGCACTAAGCTCTTCGGCTGCAGCAGCTACCTGCTCAGAAGTCTGAGATATATGCCTAATAAGCAAGCCCAAGTTTTTAATCATTGTTTTCATCGAATTCGCCAATATGCCGACCTCATCTTTAGTATCAACATCAATCGCAATCGTCAGATTTCCCGTCGAAGCTATTTCTGCGACCACAGCCAGTCTCTCTATAGGCTTCGCTATCCTCTGAGACATATAATAAATCAGTATGGCTGAGAGCAGAACCTCAATAACGATAAAAATCCCCAAACTCCTCTCGAACTCGGCTATCATTGCCTCGTAAGGAGCATTGGGAACTCCTATGAAGAACATGCCAACCACCTTTCCGTTGGCATCCAATATTGGCTCATAAATAGTCTGGTTAATAACACCAACTACTTGGGCCTTTCCTAAAAAAACCTTATTGCCTTTCAGTACTGCATCCGCTACTTCTTCTGCAACCTTCGTTCCTGTCACCGGGGATCCGTCAGCTTTACGGACACTGGTGGCTATGCGTACATCATTAAGGAAAATCGTAACATTATCTTTCGTCATTTTCGAAATTTGATCAACAATCGCAGTATCATTTACTAAATTATTCCCTTTAAGCAACTTGCCTTCTTTCACTTCCCAAGATCCAGGCACCTGATTGTCAAAATACGCTTTCGCAACATTTAAATCTGACCGAAGCTTTTCATGGGAGGCGGAAATAACCTTCTCCTGCATGTTGCAAACCGCATAATAACCAATTGCAGAAGTGCCGCAAAGAATAATAAGCACAAAGGTACATACTAGCTTCCAACTAAGGCGTTTGAATTCAAGCACAATTAATTACTCCCTCTCCATAATGGTTTAAAAGTCTACTAATCCTCCCATTTTAATTTTTATTGCGCTTTATAAAATAACATAATTGAAATTTCGTCATATTCGAATACTTTCCTTCCATAATGTTACTAATCGTACCTAATTTTACAATATTGGTATAATTAGCTACTAAAACTTCATCCAATTAACTCCTGAACATGACAAATACCCATAAGCCATATTGCTTACGGGCATTCCTGTAGGACAAAAAGACATTCAGGTGTCTCAAGCGTCATTGAAACTAAATAACTAAAATAAAAAGAAATGGCCTTGTTCCTTATTAAGGAGTAAGGCCACTTGCAATTACCAATAATACTTTTCGCGCGCTCCCAATCTTGTAAGCTCGATAAACCTGTTCTACCAAGAGCAGTCGTATCATCTGATGGGTAAAGGTCTAGCCAGCGCCGGACTGGAAGCGGCTATCTCTTCCATTGCGGCAGACTATTCTTCTGCAGCTGCCGCGACACTTTGCGTTTGACGGGCTGATATCTTACTAATCCGATTAACTCCTGCATTGATGCTTGTCCCTTTTTAGCCATGAAAAATCCCCTCCTTGTTGACGAGTCTAGCCATTTACCAAATGGGCTTTTCAAACTCTGTCTACATAGAGGGGATAATACCTGCTTAATGCTTTTTATTACCTTTATTGTTCGGCAAGTAATACTCCCACTACTTCTTTAAGCGTATTTTGCTCACCGACATTGCCCGGAAAAACTACGTAAGGTATATTCGGAAACTTACTTTCTTCTCCGGTTTGCCATACAGGTATACCTGGTTTTATTTGACCGAGCACATTTGCTCGCTTGACCTGTAATGCTTTAGTTCCAACATCGCTAGAGGTAATACCGCCCTTTGCAACGACAAAGGCCGGAGTTACTTTAAGCCTGCCAACCAGCGACTGTACTGCATCTGATATTTTTACAGAACGCTCCAAAGCGTCTTCCTTGGAGTCATTTTCCAAGGTCAGCAGCTTTCTTTTAGTATAAACAACTACTGTAACCCCTTGTGTTAACAGCTCTTCTTCCATCATTATGACCGAGGCAATTTCCTCTCGAAAACGTTCTTCTTCAAGGACCAAATCAGAATTAAACTCAATTAATTGTATTCCGGGGAGAGACTTTAATTGTTCCACTTGACTGGTAGTTTTCTGGGTATGGGAGCCCACAACAACTAATCCGCCGATATTGGTGGTGCTTGTTAACATATCTTGTCTTGTCAAAAGTGGCTTATCCGAAATAGCGCCCATCTCTTTTACGAACCCAGCAGCGGTACGGAACAAAAATTTTTTTCCTTTAGAAATTGCGCGGTATAGCGCTATACAGAATACTTTTACATCATAAGCATCAATTGCATTAACTACCACTTTTCCGAAGTTTGTTACATCGATGAGTTTTTCAGCAATATCATCAATCTTTAGTGCCCGCAAATCTTCAAGTGATATCGTTAAAACTTGTTCTTTCTTATATAAGCCTTTTGATTTTTCTTCAATGTATTCAGTCAAGTCAGATGATTGATACCCAAACGTTTTGTCTTTTGCAAATTCAGTTTCGCCAGCCGGGATAAGATAATCGCCATACTGCACATAGTGGACATTTTCTATTGTAAAGCGGCCGCCCTCCCTAAAGTAGGGACAAATAATTTCGCCGTCAATCTTTTGTCCAGAATAGCTCTCTCTCTGTTCTTTTAAAATCAAGGTTTCCGAAGGATAATGACCCCTGAGGGTTGAATCGCTACGGCTGATGATGAGGTAATCTCGCTTTTCCTCCTTAGCCACCAACGCAATCATTTTACCGATTTCCCTATGAACCTTTATTGTCGTTTCTTCGGTGAACCCCCTTGAGTTCGTCAATATATAAAAAACTTTGTTTTTTTCTTTGAATCCTTGGCTTATGCTCTCGTAAGACCAATCGGTATAAACCGAAATATCATGAACTGTTTGAACACCCGTGGGGTCATCATCCAAAACAATTATTTTATGCGGATCGTTCTCAACAGCCTGTTCTAAAAGCTTCTGCACGCATTTTTCATCTATCGTCGGATATGATTTTAGCACATCAGATCTGAGCTTTTGTATTGGTTTCATGTTTTTCAACATCCCTATTCATTTACTGAATATATTAAATTGTTTTCTTGCTTCGGCCGGACTCATCGGCTCTTTATCCATTGCCCTAATCAAGCGTACAGTCTTTTCTACCAGTGGAACATTGGTATCAACCACAGTATTTCCATCCAAATAATTACTGTCCTCAAAGCCAATTCTAACAGTGCTGGCACCCATGCCGAGAGCCGCTGCAACAATAGAAAAACCCCTTCTGTTTGCATGCGTTATACCCCAGAGAGCATCGGCCGGAATCATTTGAATCATAGCACTCAATGCCTGCGGCGTGGCGGGAGCCTCTCCTTTATGACCTAGAACAATACTGAACAACACTGGATTACAAAATTCATATTGCTCCATAAGTTCCTTCATTGCATAAATATGACCGATTTCGAATACTTCAACTTCCGGCGTTTTTCTCATTTTTAACAATTCGCTGACACAATACTTAACGTCCTCAATTGGATTACAATATACTGCCTTACCCAAATTTGTTGATCCAACATTGAGCGAGCATGCTTCAACCAGGTCCGAATATAAAGGAACACAACGTTCTTTTATTGTAAGGTTGGAAACACCACCCGTTGAAACTTCAATAATGATGTCGGAGTCCTTGCGAATAAGCCGTAATGTTTCTTCTAAAAGACTCATATCTGTTGTCAGGTTCCCTTTTGCATCACGTACATGCAAGTGAACCATAGCTGCTCCTGCCTTCCAACAATTCAACACATCTTCAGCGATTTTATCCGGAACTATTTTTTTATCTGTACTAGCTACGGGAGCAACCGATATTAGTACCTTATCCATTTTTCCCCTCCTATAACAGACCTGCATATTGCGACTGCTATTTTACTGCCGATTAAAAAATGATATATATTTTTTAACAATGTCTTTTACAAAGCCAACCTGGTTAAGTGACAGCTCAGAAAAATGCGGCTGCTTATCAGCTAAAAGTTGCGCTGTCCTGTCGACAGCATAGACGGATAATTCCGTATTGATATTAATTTTGGCAATACCGTTGGTAATGCAGCATAAAATATCCTTCTCAGGAAGTCCCGATCCTCCATGCAGTACCAGCGGAATTGCTACCAATTTATTAATGCTTTCCAAGATATCAATACGAATATTAGGTTCAGCTTTATACAGCCCATGTACCGTTCCAACAGAAACTGCCAATGCATCAACATTAGTCGCTTCGACAAACAGCTTTGCAGCTTGCGGGTCGGTGAATGTTTCCACATCTAGCACTGAGCCTTCGTGGGAACGTTCCCCTGCCGCCAAACATCCCAGCTCTGCTTCTACCGATACACCGCAAGCGTGCGCAATATCGCAAACCAGTTTAGTATTTTTTAAATTCTCATCGAATGGCAGTGCCGAGCCGTCATACATAACAGAGCCAAAACCGGCTTGAATGGCACGAAATACTATATCCATATCACTGCAATGATCGAGATGCAGGCAAATTGGTGTTTTAAGCACCTCACCCAAGCTTTTACAAATCGCATACGCTGTATCTAGCGACATATTTTCGAGATACTTTGCCCCAAAAGCCAGTATTATTGGGGTTTTCATCTCGTGTCCTGCCTCAATTATCCCCTTGAATGTCTCGTAATTATATCCATTAAATGCACCAACAGCCTGTTTTTTAATATAGGCCTCTCTAAGAATGTCTCTAAAATTTACTAGCATTATAAATGCCCCTTAACTTACTTTTTGAACAACAGAAGGAAACTAGAGGCTTACTTTTTCCCAATATTGATAGTGGTTTTCGACTACTTCATTAATTTTAGCTCTATTCTTTTCCTTCAATACACACAGCGTTTCCTTGTGCAATTGAAGAAACCGTTCTGTTGCACCCTCATTTTGAATCTTTTCTATCGCTTTAAGCCTGGACTTTTTGGTAATCTGGTCTACGTAATAACAGATTCCTTCCAATAATGCATTTTGGGTAATATCGACCAATACCATGTGAAAAGCTATATCTGCCTCAAAAATATCTTTAGCTTCTACATTTACAGTTGTAACCTTTTTTTCAAGCTCATTTAGCGCCTGTTCTGCTTTATGCAGCGACTCCAAATCCAGCTTATCTATCGCGAGCTGGAGTATACCCACATCAATTATTTTCCGAAGTTCAATAATTTGATTAGCAGAATCCTGTTGTAAGATGATCCCGTATAAAACAGGATATAGCATTTTACTGTCATAATCCTGTTTTACAAAGGTTCCCTCTGCCCTTTTGATGTTAAGAACACCGTACGCTACCAGTATCTTAATTGCCTCACGAACAGAATTTCTGCCAACCCCCATAGATACGCAAAGTTCGTTCTCAGTTGGAATCTTATCACCTGGTTTTAGTTCCCCATTGATAATAGCATTGGTAATATTATCAACAATCTGCTCTACAACAGATTTGCCGCCTATTTCTTTTAGAAAGGTTTCTACTGCCATCCTGGACCTCCTATGGAATATTTTTGCTTTAGTATACATCATACGTCGGTCCAAGACAATCATATTGCATATTTACTAAAGTACTTTCTGAAAAATAGTTTAGCTTTACATCTTATTCACTTGTTATAGGTTAGCAGCTGCTGCAGAAACCTTGGCAGCAATTTCTCCATCTTCTTTTAGCCCGCCGATGCCGACTGCGCCGATAATCTGCTGTTGTTCATTAAAGATCGGTACACCGCCAGGCATAGCGACGAATTTTTCGTCAGCAAAATAGGATATATTTAGATTTTCCTTCTGCAAACGCAGAAGGAAGTCAGCTGTACTTACTCCCATTCTAGCAGCTGTGTAAGCTTTGCTAGGAGTAAGGTTTATAGTCAATAATTTAGCACCATCTTGTTTATAGAACAGAACTAAAAATCCATCTTTATCACAAATAGCCACACTGAAAGGTTTCGCACCATATTCTTTTGCAACAATCTCTTCTGCATAATTTGCAATCTTTTTCGCCAATGCCAATGTAACATTTTCCACTGTGCTCAGCCCCTTTATTCTTTAAATATCAACAACAGCAATTTAACTTCTTTAGCCTAATATTACTACTGTACAGGACATTTTACGCTTCCTTCGGCAAGTTCTCTTTTTTCTTCCTTTTCGCGCCAATAGCTTGCTAAGGTTGGACCGGTAAGATTGTGTACCAAATTAAAGATGGCAGCTGGTATGAAGGCTAACGGAGCAAGATGAGCTATAGCCAACGCCATTGCTAATCCACCGTTTTCCATGCCTATTTCAAAACAAATTGCCTTACCTTTATAATGAGGCATGCCTACACCACGCGCTGCCCAATAACCGGTTGTCAGTCCAAGAACATTGTGCAGAACTACGGCTACTACAGCAATCACCGCAACATTAGCCAATGAGCCGGCACTAAGTGCAAACCCAGAGCTAGTCGTAACAAAAATTGCAACAACTGATACTATTGGAATGATTGGCATGATCCTATCAACAAAATCGGAAGCAACCCCACGAATAACCGCTCCTAAACATACCGGGACAAGAACAATCTTTAATATATCCATTAAAATAGCGGAAGCGTTAACTGGAACAATAGTACCCACTAACCAGGCAAACATAAACGGCGTAATAAATGGCGCAATTAGTGTGTTTATTGTAGAAACCGTTATTGAGAGTGCGGTATCCCCTTTAGACAAAAATGTCATAACATTGCTGGCTACACCACTTGGGCAGCACCCCACAAGGATAAGTCCTGCAGCCAAAACTGGCGGCAAATCAAGAACCTTTGTTAAACCTAATGCAATAAAAGGCATGATCGCATAACGCAAAACAATACCCCAGAAAACATCTTTAGGGCGCGAAAAAATCAGTTTAAAGTCATCCACTGATACAGTAAGGCCCATACTTAACATAACAGCCATGATACAATATGGAACATATTTTGCTAAGGGCTTGAACGGCTCAGGATTCCAAAATGCAGCTATTACCCCTAAAATAATCCATAAAGAGAAAAATCTAGTGATAAACTTTACTATCTTCCCTAACTTTTCTATCATTTCCTCGCCTCTTTTCGGTTTTATAGATTCGCTACCATTTATCAGGAGAAGGTTATACCGCCCCGATATATTCACCGGAGCTGATCCTTATTTTACAGTATGTATAACAATCAATTAAACTGCGATTTATTTTATCAAGCCTTTTTTAATCAAAGCTTCTTTAAGGGCTACAGCGCCAAATCTTGGACTGGACAAAACAGGTTTACTAGTTTTTTGATAGATATATTCCTCACAGTAAGCCATAGAACCTTGAGCAAACAGAATAACATCAACCTTGTCACTGATTTCTCCGGCATATTTAGTCATCAATTGCTTAAATTGCTCTTGATCAAGGCCAAACCCACCTTCAACTAATGCATCGACTAGCTCAACATGTCTATTCATTTCACGTGCAACACGCATAATGGTGTTTTTAGTTGGAATCAAAGTACTTGGCAGTGTAGCCATAACACCGATTCGTGCTCCCAGTTTTACTGCCTCTCTGCACATGTCCTCGTCGATACGTACAATTGGAACACCTGTATATTTGCCAATATCTTGAGCTGCATCAGCAACTTCACCGACTGATGAACAAATATTGAGAATAGCATCTGCACCATCGCATACAGCTTTCATATACATACCAACAAGCCTAGCCGCCGGAGGTGCAGTAACATACCCGGTTTTTACAACTTCTCCAATAATTGATGGATCCTGATCACTGATTATCTCAGTATCTTCCGGAAGTTGTTGCCGAACCTCCTTTTCTACCAACTCGATCAATTCTGGTGTAACACCTGTGTAAACCAAAGCTACTTTCATAAAAACCCTCCTATTTATAGGATGTACTACATACTACATCCTACATTTGTTTAAACATATTATCACATGTTTTGATTTAAATGTAAATAGTAATTTTAAATTTCTGAATTTTGTAGTTTATTCGGCATCGATGTGCTTAGATTCAGGGGATGGTCCCTCTGAGTCATTTTAAGTCAAGCCCCGCAGGATAGATGGGTCTGTCCCCTTGTCCGCAAAACACGTCCCCAAACTTGTATTATACGAAGTTTGGGGACGTTAGCAATACAGTGGTATTTTAAAAAACTAGATCCTAAATCTCCTAACCGAACTGCTCAGCTTCTCTGCCATTCTCGCCAATTCCTGACTGGAAGCGTGTCAAAAGGGACAGTTTCCGCGACACTGTTATATCATTCTATTTTCCTTCGTCTAGGATCAATTGAACAATCGAATCTTGAATTAAATGATTTCTACTACTACTCTTTTCTGAAGTTAATTATAGTGAGTTTCCTTGTCAATAGGACCGTACCTTTGACAGTGTTACCCTTGTTACACTTCATCACCAAGTCACAAAAGCACCTGTCACTTTTTTTACTTGTACATGACACCATTCTAAAAATCTATAAATTCCGGCTTATAGTCGTCAGGCAATTCTTCTTCATTTAAAAACTTGAAATTGTCATCATTCAGTATTGGTATAAATATTTCGTATGGAATCATAGAAAACTCACAGGCATAATTACTGGCTCCGAACCACATACCCGTTTTGCTGCTCAAATTTAAGCCTCTTGCAAACTTTGTGTAGTTTGAGCAGTCATGAACTGCTAAATCCCAGTTTTCTTCATCAGCTATTTTCATGAAATTCAAAGTTAATTCCCTACTCCAAATTGGAGATATATAGCCATGTCTGGAGATATACATATTTTCCCCATAATAATTGTTTATGTTATTCTCATTTAAATGCAATTCCGCACAATTGATAAAATCGAGTTTTGTTTCGAAGATTGCTTGTTTTTTCTTAAAAAACACTTCGAAAAACTCAGGAGTCATTGGAGTTTCAATACCTACACTTTTAATATATTTTTTCGCTAATCCAATATTTTCAATTACTTTGTCCGAGCAATTAGAAGCACCAAGGTTGAAACGTATCTCATCAAGACCGGCTTCACCTAATGCCTTCAATGTCTCTTCTGTAGCTAAAGTGCCATTAGTGTATAAATGTTGATGAATCCGAGCAGCATTAAATTTCTTTATAATCGAATAATATTTTTCAATTTCCATGAAAGGCTCTAAATAAACGTAGGAAATGCCAGTGGGTTTTTGGTGAATGGAAAGAAGCAAATCAATATCCTTCTCGTAAAATTTTGTGCCGCCAATCTCCCACAAACCTTCTCCAACTGGATGAATATCTTCTAGTTCGCCATAATTATAACAGAACTTACACTCTAAATTACATTTGTTCGTTTTCCTAATTGCACTCAAACCAGTACCCAACAGGCAAGAACGACATCCTTGGGGGAATTTGCTTTCATTTCCCACAAAAAAAGTTCTATTCTCCAAAGTCTTCAAGCCTTTAATTTCCGCCATCAACGTATCATTTCTATGATCAATTGCTGCCTCAATTTGCGCAAAGGTAGAGTAGACGATTTCTTCATGTTTTATACTAATTTCCTCTTCTTCAGGCAATTGCGAAAAAAAGTCAAACCATATCAACGCATCATTTTTTGAGATTTTCATAACGTCCCGCCTATCTATTAATCTAATACTTCACATTATTTGCCAAGTGTGAATACCATTTAAAAATCGGTATTTGAGCTTGACTACTATTCTTATAATAAGTAATCCAGTCCATAACATTTAAATTATACTGGTTTACGCATCAGTTTACAACAATGGGACAGGAAGGTCGGCAGTGTTGAACCGATGCCAACAACACCGTCCCAAAATATGCATTCACTTTCCACATTTGTAGGGCAATCAGAGCACTTATATTTTCTTTTCGCTTAGAAACGCAAAAATTTTACCCTCAAGCCCTTATTTAAAGACTTGAGGGTAAAATTTTACACCGTTAGAGATGATACGGTTCTCCCCGACGAATCTTAAAAATATTGATGGACCATCATTGAGCGGCATAATCGCGCACTAAGCCAATCCTACTTATTCAACAGCAATTGTTTTAATTGATCAATTTGGGCTTGCAGTTCTTGGACTTGCGCCTGCAGTTTTTCGACAGCGCCCACTCCAACAGTCTTTGTTGTGACAGGGCCTAACTTCCAGGCTAGTCCAATAGTATACATCTTTTCTCCACTAGAAAAACCGCCTCCGGCTTTAGCCATAAACGAGTCATTGAAGTAGTAGACGGCACCAATTGCCCCCGCATTTTGACCTTCATAGTGACCACCAGCAACACTCATCTGGAATCTATTATAAGCGTCATAACCCAGGGGAGACAATCCCGCCATGGCCGCAGCCATAGCGCCTACCCGATGCAGTTGCCGCACATTGACTGCATCGGTATCGAAAGTACCGTCAGCCACATTGGTGATCTGCCTTTCAGCGCCAGCCGAACCAATAGAAACTGTGTTTGGTCGTTCGGCAATGGAGTTAGCGCCGAGCGCCACACTATTCGCCGCGATGGATTGAGCGCTCTGGCCGTATGCGGTGCTATAAGCGCCGATGGCGGTGGCTTTGGCACCTGTTGCGGTACTTTGTGTGCCGATGGCTTGCGCTCCTGTACCTATGGCTGTAGTATTATCAATTGTTGAACTACCGGCAACTCCAGATACTGATCCTTGACCGATGGCAATGCTGCCCGAATTATAAGCTTGCGCGGCATTGGTGGGTGCACCAACGGCATACTCCCGGCCGCCGCCGATGGCAATGGAACCGTCCCCAGCGGCAGTAGCGTTACTGCCTGTTGCTGTGCTGAATTGGCCGCCGGCTTGAGAACCTTGTCCAGTTGCGGTGCTCCATTCAGCTTGGGCACGAGAACCTTGACCAATGGCTGTGCTAAACATATTTGTGGCTTGCGCGTCTTGACCAATAGCTGTTGCTTGGCCAATATTCCATATATCGTCTCTTGCTATAGCTCCCTGACCGATAGCTGTGTCTTTGATATCACCAAGACGATTGCCATCTCCATCGATGTAACTCTGACCAGCAATGGCGCCATTACCCACTGCGACACCGTCGCCTAGCATTGTGTTCTCTTGGGCAGCCGGATAGGCAGTGTAGTCACCCGAGTCAATGGCCGTGCCATGCCCAGTTGCACTCGTACCCGCGAAAACAGGAACCGCGCAGCACATTACTAATAGAAAACATAATTCCAGAGATAGTACTTTCCGGCCTATATTCACTTTCTTTACCTCCATCTTTAGTTTTGTTTAATGGTACTGTTGCCTGTCAATAGACCATTTCCATTTTAGTAACATTATCCCATTCGTTACATTTTATTCCTTTTTGTCTATTACGTCAATAACATTGTGATTCTTTGATATTTCGATGCAAATAATGAAAGAATATGTCAAGACCATCAATGCCTTGCCCCAAATTTATCCATTGCAAAATACTGGGCAGAGCGGACTTCACTGAAAACTTTTTCTAATAAACTATGTTCTTACCGTGCCAGCGGGCGGTCGCTAGTGAATAATTGTGGGTACGGAACAGTCAGGAAAAGCAAAGAACCCGCGAAATTCGCGGGTTCTCAGTTATTTCGAATTTACATGGTGGCCTCAAAATTTTAAAGACTAGGATAAACCATTTCTATCATTCTCCATAATAGGTTGATAAATATCAAGTTCACAATAATTATCTTTTGATAGGGAGGTATCGATATATTCAAATCGAAAAGTATCGGCAAACTTAAAGCCTGACTTGAATATCCATTTGGAATACATATGAACTAATAATCGACCTACTTGTCTGCCATTAATATCATTGGGATGAAAAAAACCAACGAACCGAAAAGCTACATATTTATGAGCCGGTATTGTAATTCCCGTCATGCCTTCTGGTATATAAGATAAATCATGTACCTCCAGAGAAGGAGTATAGTAAATATAGCCCTTATCGTTAGGGCTCCAGTCTGTATAGCCAAGATAGATTGCAGGATTGATTGCATTTATAATTTTGTGTTTATGATTATAGTAAAAGTCATTGCCATAAGCATTGGCGGTCTTGTCTCCTGATTTGCTGACTATTTTATGCTGATTGCCGATTAAATACATCTTAGGTTTATAAACGAAGAATGGTTTATATATAATCGAATTATTAACGGATAAAATGTCGTGCACATTCAGTTTTTCCTTAATGATGAAAGATAGATTCTCTACACGCACTTTTAAGGGTGTATGCCCAAATTTTTTCCGAAAGGCTCTTATATAGGACTGCTCATAATCAAAACCATACTCTATGGCAATATCAATAATTCTCATATTAGTATGAATCAATTCATTAATACTAGATGAAAGTTTTCGTGATTGCACATATTCCATCAACGATTCACCTGTTAATGACTTAAACATCCTGTGTAAATGATATTTTGATATTCCTGACTGCTCGGCGATATCATCCAAGCTAATCTTATTATAGATATTTTTCTCAATATAATTAACACAGGATGCTACAATCTCTTTCATATCTACCATAATATTTGACCAGCCCCCAAACTCAAAAAGCTTTTAAAACCAGTGTTGCATTATGACCACCAAAACCAAAAGAATTTGACAAAGCATAGGATAGATCTGCTGCTTTTTCTCCTTCGTTTGGAACATAGTGCAAATCACATTCCTGATCCTTAGTCTTGTAATTGATGGTTGGTGGCAAAAATCGATCTTTAAGCGCAGATGCAGTTATAATAGCCTCGATT
>Ga0074195_1000800_pt1 | contig 53822 bp, 53 predicted proteins | sample EPASupsiteHSE623_FD_64525 | JGI IMG/M metagenome (GOLD analysis project Ga0074195, IMG submission 64525) | Bioremediated contaminated groundwater from EPA Superfund site, New Mexico - Sample HSE6-23 | ecosystem: Environmental > Aquatic > Deep subsurface > Groundwater > Contaminated ...
ACGAAAAATCCTTGGCTACCAGTCTCCGCGCGCGGTCTTCTCGGCCTTACTCGTCCAGGAACAGAAAAAAATCAATTCTTCTCAAACAACTTGATCGTGTTGCGCTTCATTATTGACACCAGCTACTGCGCTGCCGTTCTCCGGAAATGGTGGAGAAGGAAATCCTGATGCATTTCATTGCCTACAACGCCATTCGCTTGTTGATGGTGGAGGCGGCGGCCGAGGTGGATCAGGCGCCACGCCGACTGAGCTTCAAAGCCAGCATTCAAGCCTTGCGCCAGTGGGAACCCTTGTTCAGCAGAACGAATGACCCGAGGGAACAACGGCGATTGATGGGAGCGCTTCGATCTTCAATCGCTGAACATCTTGTACCCCATCGACCGGGACGAAGAGAGCCGCGATGCGTAAAACGACGACCAAAACCTTTTGCGCTTCTCACCATGCCTCGGCACCAGATGGTCGAAATCCCGCATCGGGGACGGTATCATGCAAAAGCGGCTTAACTTAGTGCCATTCGGGTCTGTCCCCTATTATTGGTTACTATTATTGGTTAATCGTCACACTTCGGGTTTGGATGCAAGGCCGGATCGACGCGCGAAGGGGCAACACCATGTGACAGGAGCCAGTCACGCACCTTGTCGCGATAAACAAAGGACTCCGAAGCGGTCGCCAAGGCCTTGGCCCGATAGCTGTTGCGCAAATAACACATGAGCGTGGCCTTCACGCTGTCGCGCGCCTCATGGCTAGCACCATGCTCCAGCAACCAATATACCTCCCGCCAACCTTGGAGCCTACTAAAAAAAATGGCCGCTGTTTCCCCCCGATCCAGATCGAGATTGACGTCTGCACCGTAACGGATCAGCGCTTCAGCGCGCACGAAGCGGCGGTCGCCGAGGTTACGCTTCTCCTGCAATACGAACGTAAGCGCAGATTCATTCGGACGACCGAATATTTTATTCGGATCGGCCTTGTAGCGCATCAGAAGGTCAAAAAAATCGGACTCTTTCGCCGAAACTGCTAACATCAGTGGCGTCAGTCCGCGTCGGGACGCCTTGTTGGGGTTGGCCCCGGCGCGTAACAGAACGTCTGCCACGCTGACTTGACCAGGGATCGCCGCCCACAACAATAGGGTCATCGTATCCCGCCCCCAAGCAGCATCGATTTCCTCGCTCTCGCGGTCGAGGTCGATCCCCTGCTGGATCAGCTGCTTGAGCCGGGTCACGTCGCCCCGGCTGATGGCCTTGGCCGCATCGATATAAGGGGCTTGTCGAAACACACGCTCTTCCATCGTCATCCCATTCACATTTGTCAGGATTCCCACTGCAAGCAATACCGCCAGTACTCGCGCATGAAGCCGCATTATCGCGTTCCCTTCGCGGGGTCGATCAGCATCCCGCGCAAAACATAATCCATGCCATGAAGATCTACCGGTTTCGCAGAGAAAATATTGTTACGTTGTAGCCAGTTCATGGATTGCCCATCCGCATCAATCGCTCTGAGCGTAATCTGCCGACCTGCGGCATCCGGCAAAGCTGCGGCTGCAACGTTCAATGCTATTGCGTTTGGCCCAATTAAAGGTGCCAGACTAGCCAATGGTATTGAACCGAAGGAACCTCTCTCCTGAAGACTCGTCAGCACCTCGTCCCTGACGCGGAAGTTGGTGATGAGCGATGCCGCGCGGGCCGTATCCCACGTTCCGTCACGGCTGGAAAAATAATAGGGGACAGACCACGATTTCCCACGGAACACTCTCTCCCTGCCCATACTAATACAGCACTTCCTTAGTCACCCCGTCGCGAGAAAGTTTCTTTCGCAACTTGCTCAAGGTCTCAAGCTGTATTTGGCGTACCCGTTCGCGCGTCAGGCCAAGGTCGGCGGCAAGTTGCTCAAGCGTGCTCACCTCGCATCCATTCAGGCCGTAGCGACGTTCGATGACATAGCGCTGTTTATCGGATAGCTGCGACACCCATTCGCCTACCAGATGATTGATTTCAGCATGCTCGAGCAAGCTTTCCGGACTTGTTTGACACTCGTCGGCAAGCGCATCCGCCACCGAAAGATCGTGATCGATGTCCAATGGCGCATCGAGCGATGTGGTATGTTCGTTGCGCGCTAGAATCTGGCGAATCTCGTCGACCGGCCGCTCGAGTACCCTCGCCACCTCTTCCGCACCGTTCCGTGGCGCGCGCGCGCCATCGGATTCGAGATGGCGCAAAGCGCGCAGAACCAGGTTCAACTCCTTCACGACATGCACCGGCAGGCGAATGGTGCGCGACTGGTTCATGATGGCGCGTTCGATATTCTGGCGTATCCACCAAGTCGCATAAGTGGAAAAGCGAAATCCCCGTTCGGGATCGAATTTCTCCAGCGAGTGAATCAGGCCGAGATTTCCTTCCTCGATCAGATCGGCAATATGGATGCCACGGTTGAGATAATTCTTGGCAATGCTGACAACGAGCCGCAGATTATGTTCGATCATTTTCTGCCGAGCTTGGAAATCCCCCGTACGCACGCGGCGAGACAAGGCCAGTTCCTCGGAAGCCGACAGAAGCGAATTGACGCCGATCTCGTTGAGATAAAGTTGTGTGACGTCGTTGAGAAACTCGATCGGCAGGTTGCCGACACTTTCCGTGCTTTCCGAACTCTCATCCAGGAGATCATCCGGATCTGCGGAAGCGGCTCCAGACGATGCTGAAGATTCAAGCAGGTCGCCATCATCGACTGGGTAATTACCTTTATGCATGGCTATCGGTTCGGAAGATATTTAAGCGGATCGACAGGTTTACCCTGGCGCCGGATTTCAAAATGCAGCTTGGGTTGGTCGCTTTCGGTGCTGCCGATTTCAGCGATCTTCTGTCCGGCAATGATCTTTTGTCCTTCCTTGACGAGGATCTTGCTGTTGTGGGCATACACCGACAAGAAGGTGGCATTGTGTTTGATCACGACCAGATTGCCATAACCACGCAATGCGCTTCCGACATAACTGACGGTGCCCGGCGCTGCGGCGAATACAGGGTCATTCAATTTGCCCGCAATATCCACGCCTTTGTTGCTGCCCTCGACATAATTCCCGGTTACCTTGCCCGTTGTCGGCCAAGCCCATACAACATCTTCGCCTACTGCTGCGGCAGCCGCCTGAGGTTGTTTAACAACACTTTCGGTCTTCTGCTCCTGTGTCCTGGCCGCAGGCGGCGGAGATGCGTTCTCAGGCTGCTGCAATTGCGCCAGCGCCTGCTCGGAATATGGCAGCTTGCCGCCTTTCGGCTCGCGCTTGAGGGTTTCGGTGTTGCTGGATGCTACGGGGGTTCCTGAAGCAGTATCGAGCGGACGCGCCTCTACCGGCGCTGTGCCGGAAACTGGCTTGGTCACCGCTACCGGAGCGGCATTTTCCGGCGGGGGCGCCGTAGCGCTGACTCGCAACTGCTGGCCAGCCTGTATCTTGTTGGGGTCTTCAAGATTGTTCCAACCGGCAAGATCGCGGTGAGACAGGCCATGGTCGAGCGCAATGCTATAAAGGGTGTCGCCCTTCTTGACGATGTAATAACCTGGAGTAGGCTCGACGGTCGCGGTTGCCGTCACTGGTTTTGTAACCGGCAGGGCAACAGGAGCGGTGGCGCGATCAATTACAGGCGTTGGCGGATGACTGCCACAACCAACTAAGCCAACGAGGCCAAAGAACAATGCCGACAGCGGCGATAGCACTATCGCCTGCCATTTCCCGCCGACCCCTTCATGCTGCTCTTGTCTCATTCGACTCCCGCCATCAAAGGCACAAAACGCACCGCATCGTATTGCGTTTCGGTATAACTGGCTTTCCCATCCGTACTATCCGCATTGCGCTCGATCATACACAAAATCTGAACCTGGTCGCCACTACCTATTGGTATTATCAGTCTGCCGCCGACAGCCAACTGTTCGAGCAATGCAGGCGGCACATGGGTTGCTGCGGCTGCCACAATGATTGTATCGAATGGCGCCGCCTCCTTTAATCCCCAACTACCATCGGCATGTTTCAGCCGAACTGTAGTGAGTTTCAACTGCGCGAGGTTTTTTCTTGCCCTTGCCAACAGCGGTTCAATACGCTCGACCGCGAATACCTGGCGCGTCAGCATCGCCAGCACCGCCGCCTGATAACCGCAACCGGCCCCAACTTCAAGCGTCTTGCCCAGATTGCGCCCGCCTTGAAGCAACTCAATCATGCGCGCCACGACATAGGGTTGCGAAATGGTCTGCTGGAAACCGAGCGGCAACGCGGTATCTTCATAAGCCCGGCTCGCCAGCGCCTCTTCAACAAAAATGTGCCGCGGCACTGAAGCAATTGCCGTCAGTACACGCTCATCGCGGATGCCTTGCTCACGCAAGCGTTCGATCATGCGCACGCGAGTGCGTTGCGAGGTCATGCCGAGACCGCGCAGATGCGGCGAGTTCATATCTTGAGCCATTGCTCTACCGCCTCGATCTGCGTGGTATGGGTAATATCTATTTGTAGCGGCGTCAACGAGGCATAGTCGTTGGCCACGGCATGAAAGTCCGTGCCTTCCCCGCCATCCTGCGCTTCTCCAGGAGCGCCGACCCAATATACGGTTTCATTGCGCGGCGTCAGTTGTTTCACCACCGGCTCCGCCTTGTGGCGTTTACCCAGGCGCGTAACCCGCACCCCCTTGATCTGCTCATAAGGGATATCGGGAACATTCAAATTGAGCAATACCGGCTCGCCTCTAACGCAACCTGTGCCAAGGCCGAAGCTAGCACAACCATTCGCATCACGCTGAAAACGCTCGATCATTTGACGCGCAACGCGCGCTGCCGTCTCGAAATGCTTGCCGCATTTGCTGGTCAGCGACACGGCCAGTGACGGCACGCCCAGCAAATAACCTTCCGTGGCTGCGGCCACGGTGCCTGAATAGATGGTGTCATCCCCCATGTTCGCGCCAAGATTGATGCCCGACACCACCATGTCGGGCAGATGATCGAGCATGCCAGTGACGGCTAAATGCACGCAATCGGTCGGTGTGCCGTTGACGTAGTAAAAACCATTGGGCGCGCGACGCAGGGTTAACGGCCGATCCAGGGTCAGCGAATGGCTGGCGCCGCTGTGATCGCGCTCGGGAGCCACCACCGTCAGATCAGCGATGTCCGCCAGCGCCTTGGCAAGAATATCTATGCCAGGTGAGGAATATCCGTCGTCGTTGCTCAACAGGATACGCATGACGGTGAAATTCCGACAAGAGGAAAAAACCGGGGGTAAGAGATATATGAACCAGCCGAGGCAGCGTGAATCGAAATTAACATTACCCTCAATTCCAATGCAGATTTCAGAGGTATTCGCGCTTGCTCGCGATCAAATTTACAGCGATTCATTCTACCCGTTCAGCGCGGCCATGCGCAAGCAAAAGTAATGCCCAAGTAATCTGCCGCTTGCGCAGATGAATTACAATATTGCCTCCTTGGCGGAATGATTCCTTTCGATATCCGCGCAACCGTTCAATCCTCCATGTCTGCAACAAATCCCTATTCCGTATTGGGCTTGAAGCCTGGCGCCAGCAAACGCGAAATCAAGCAGGCCTTCCGGCGCCTGGCGATGGTGTGGCATCCGGATCGCAACCCCTCGCCTCTCGCCGTCGAGCACTTCAAGAGAATCCGCAATGCCTATGAAGCCTTGCAGGATAACGATCATGAGGAAGACGACGAGAACGACCGCGCGGAGGCAACGGAAGGAAAACACGGCAAGGATATTCGCCGGAAACTGGATATTTCGCTGGAAGAAGCAGCCTCCGGCTGCGAAACACTGTTTACGCTGGAAAGCAGTGTCCCATGCGAGGATTGCGATGGTACCGGCGAAGCGGGGCTTGCTCGATCCAAGCTGTGCCAACACTGCCAAGGCAGCGGCCGGGTTCACAGCCGTTCACGCCACCTGGAAAAGTGCAAGCTCTGCGACGGCAAAGGCTACCGTTCCGAGCGAATTTGTCCTGTGTGCGACGGACAGGGGAAGCTGACGGAACAACGCAACTTGAGCGTGAAAATCCCGCCCGGCGTGCTGCCCGGCGACGAGTTGCGCCTCGCCGGACAAGGACAATCTGATGAAGGGAAGGGTAAACCTGGCGATCTTTATCTGAGCATCAGCATCAAGCCGCATAGCCTGTTCCTGCTTGAAGGCCTCGATCTGGTTTGCCAGATTCCAGTCAGCGCCTTCCGCATGCTTGCCGGCGGCGCCATCGAAGCGCCTAGCCTCGATGGCCCGGTTTCGCTGCAACTGGAGACCGGATCGCTCGAAGAACGAACCATTTGCATCGCCGGTCGCGGGTTCCCCGCCAGGCGTCATGCAAAACCGGGCGACCTGATCTTGAAGCTGGTTGCCGTGGTGCCGGACAAGTTGAACACTGAGCAGCGGCGTTTGCTACTCCGGGTAGAACAGTTGCTTTCCGACCACTTGTCTCAGCAGTCGCCAATACTTCACGCCTGGGAGCAACAGAAAACCGAATACTTGTCGGGCAAGCCGGGTTCAAAACGTAAAAAGCAGAAGTAACCGAAGGCCGCTTCCGCTTTTGTCGCAAACAGATTCTGTCAGTCGCGCTGGCCGGTAAAAACCAGCAACAAGTTCAGCAGATTGACAAAAATGTTGTAGATGTCGAGGTACACCGCCAGCGTCGCGGTAACGTAGTTGGTTTCTCCGCCCTGAACAATACGGTTGATATCGAACAGGATGTAGGCAGAGAAAATCACTACCGCCAGCGCAGAAATCACCAAGGAAAGCACCGGAATCTGGAAGAACGCATTGGCCAATGCCGCAACCAGAATCAGAATGACCCCGGCGAACAGGAATTGGCCGAGTTTGCTGAAGTCGCGCTTCGATGTCGAAGCGATGCCAGCCAAGCTGAAGAAAATCGCGCCCGTGCCACCGGCAGCCAAGGCAATCAGCTTGCCGCCATTGGAAAACCCAAGCGCCACCAGCAGGATGCTGGATAACATCAGCCCCATGAAAAAGGTAAAGGCAAGCAATAGCGCTACGCCCATACCGCTATCCTTGGTCTTTTCGATCCCGTACATGAAACCCCATGCAATGCCGAGGAAAACCAGGAAACCGATTACCGGACTACCGGCAAAAAACGAGAAACGCAACTGCACGCCAATCAAGGCGCCGAGTATCGTCGGCACCATCGAAAGCGCCAGCAGCAGATAGGTATTACGCAGCACACGATTCTGCCGCAAAGCGACATTCTGGCCGGCAGTCTGATCGTAAGTCTGGAAATTGGGTTGCATGGACTTTTCTTCCTCCATTGTTAACGTACACTTATGCTAAGACTAACGAATCCCTTTGAAAGTTTCAATCCTGATGTCGTGATGCTTGCGCCTGCCGAACACGATAAGGCGCCATGCTAACATCAGACGCGGTAAAAACTGTCGAACCATATCCAAGCGGGAACATTGACCATGAATGAAACACCCCCGAAGAAAACCTGGTTGGGATTGTTCGCCAATTCTCGCCCCCTGGACCGAACCCTGCACCGCAATCTGAAAATCAATCGCATGGCGGGTTATCGCTTTGCCAGTCATGAGTTTGCCGCGCCAATCACCGCTATCGAATTTTCCAGTGCTGCGCGCGACTACCCGATCATTTTTGCCGGGGATAATCAGGCACCAATGATAGTGCTGGGCCTGCGATCCGGCCGCAATTTACTGGTCGATGAACAAGGAAAATGGCAGGAGGGAAAATACATTCCCGCCCATCTTCGCCGCTATCCGTTCGTATTCATGGAAGATGGAGCAAAGACCCGCTTTACCCTTTGCATCGACGAGAAGGCAGAGCATTTTCAGGATCAAAACAGTGCCAGCGAACCATTGTTCATTAATGGCGATCCTGCGCCATTTGTAACAGACATGCTTAATTTTCTAAGTGCATTTCACAACGATAACCTTGCCACGCAGCAATTCTCGGCTGCCTTGCAAAATGCAGGCTTGCTCATTGAACGTCGGGCAGAAGTTGAAATGGCCAATGGCGAACACCTGGCTTTGACCCGATTCAACGTTATTGACGAAACACGCTTCAATAAGCTACCTGCAGAAACGTTTCTGGAATGGCGTAAGCGCGGCTGGCTGCCGCTGGTCTATTTTCACTTGCTGTCGCTCGCCAATTGGAATCGCTTGCTTGATCTTGCCGCAAAACCATCATGAATCCGGCACCCCTGACAAGCTGACACCAATCATCCACGTCAACCGGGCATAAGTTCAGCCAAACTCAATAATGAAGTCGATGTCATGCCCGTTTCCCCTCTCCTCCAACCCCTCTCCCGCGCACGGGAGAGGGGAGCGTAGTGAGTCGCTACCGCGACTTTCATGGTAATGGCAACAAGCTTCCAAACCTGCCCCAAATGCGGTCACACCCGGCGTCCGGAAGAAACCGCAGCACCGGAACTTTGTCCTGCCTGCGGACTATATTTTTCTAAATGGGCAACGCGAGAATCTTTCGTTCCAGCCGACCATCGGCCAGTTGCAGCGGAATACCAGGAGCCAGCCTGGCGCGCCGAATTGCGTCAAAGACTAACCCACGTTCCTGAACTGCCTCCGGCCAGCATCTATGGGCGGGCAGCGCTGTTGCTATTGTTTTTTGTTTGGGGAATACGCCTGGCGTCCATGGACTATCGCAGCGGCGAAATGGGCAATTCGTTCATGCATGCCATTCTGCTTCCGATCCATGAGGCCGGACATATCCTCTTCATGCCCTTTGGCGAGTTCATGACCATCCTGGGTGGCAGTCTGTTTCAACTTCTGTTGCCACTTATCGCCGCCGCCACAGTGCTTTGGCAAAACCGCGACACCTTTGGCGCCGCGCTTGGCGTTTGGTGGTGTGGTGTCAGTTTGATGGATCTGGCCGCATACATCTACGACGCCAAGAACCCGCAATTGATACTGCTTGGTGGCCATACAGGCGAAGAAGGCCCGCATGACTGGATTTATCTACTGGGTGTTTTTGGCAAGGTGCAACAGTCGCCGACTTATGGATTCGTCTCCCATAAAATGGGCCTGCTGCTGATGCTGGCTGCGGTTTTCTGGGCCGCAACGGTACTTTGGCGTATGTGGAAATTATGTACGAAAACAGAGAAATTCGATGCTTTTGATGAATAGATGCATCCTGGCAGAACGCTGCGCTTATCGATGCCATATTCAAAAAATGGAGCTAAGGTTCGATTGATTATAGAATTCAGATTAGACTCTCTGGTCACCAGATCGGTAATTGGCGCTCTCTTCATAAACCTTGCAACCGTACGCGAACCGACATACTGTCCTTAATAAAGCCAAACCAACCATCTTGAAAGCCTGCATTCTGTTTTCCGATATTGCCGGCAGCACCCGATTGTACGAGGTGCATGGCGACACTGTTGCCCAGCACGCTGTTGATCTCGCTATTCAGGAAATGACGAAAATCGTTACGCAGAAATCCGGGAAGGTCATCAAAACCATCGGCGATGAAATCATGGCGTTATTTCCCAATCCGTCCGATGCCCTTTGGGCGGCTTGCGAAATGCAGAAAGCCATGCGTATTGCTTCAGGAGCACACCCCCAATGCCCAATTTCGATTCGTATCGGAATTCACGCTGGTAGCGTAATCGAGGAAAACGGCGATGTTTTCGGCGATACGGTTAATACGGCCGCCAGAGTCACCTCGTTGGCCAAGCCGAATCAAATCCTGACGACTGCGGAAACAATCAGTCTTGCCAACGCCGGGGCTATCCCCGCATTCCGGCAACTTGCTTCGGTTTCGGTAAAGGGGAAGGCCGAGCCGGTAGCGCTACGAGAAGTGCTATGGATGGATATGGGAAAAGGTGTTGTAGATAACGGCGATCTCACCATGATGAGCGGCATGCAGTATGGAGCGACATTGCCTACTGGAACACTTGACCTTTTGGTCTATACCCATAAAAGCAGTGTCCATGTAAATTTATCCAATCGCAGCATTTCCATCGGGCGCGATCCTGGCACCCAATTGGTTGTCGCAGACCCGAAAGCATCCAGAACACATGCCATTATCGAATTGCGCCAAGACAAGTTCGTTCTGCTTGACCAAAGTTCAAATGGAACCTTCGTGACACCCCTCCTTGAGTCAATGCCAGGACCAACGGTCTGCCTCAGGCGCGAGGAGTACATTCTGAATGGAAAAGGAATTATCAGGCTGGGGCACAATGACCCGGATAATCCCTGGGTTGTTAATTACACCGTTGCCTGACAGGTCTTCCGCTACCTTTGGGAACGGCGGTTGAGTTTGTCGATGCAACTTGTTAATCCTGAGCCAGGCTTGCTTGCGTCCAGATCACATTCGACTGTTTTGGCTGGGCTGGAACCGCCCCCAAACTGACGGTTGCCAAATGAACTGCTTTCACCCCTGTTTTCCTGGGAACGCTGATAACTCTGGGCACGTTCAACAAGAAGCGCCTCCAGTTTCTGCTCTGTTTCAATTCGCTTTGATCTCTGCTCTTCCAGGTTATTCCTGGCTTCTGCCAGCAACTTTACGTTCTGTGAGGTTTCATGCTGCTGACTGCTGATTTCATCCTGCAAACGGGAAATGACGGAAAATTGATTCTGTACCATGGCTGAGAACAAGCTATAAGAGAGGATCATCCCTGCCAATCCACCCAACAACAGCACCATGAAGCAAATCAGAAAAAACCGCAGGCGCCCCTTTGGTTTCGAGGCTTCCTGAGAAGCAGATGGCTCATTCGTCTTTGGCGTCAGCCCTTCCGCATGCTCTCTGGCAGGAGGAAGTCGTACAGCGCGACGGCCTTCCTCAGGTTCTTCTTCGGGTTTGATCCGATTTCTCAGGCGCCGCAGCAAAGAAACACCGGCATCAAGGATGGCCGCTGCCTTTGCCTGGAGAAGCTGTTTCAAGCGCGCAGTTAAACCGCCCGATGCGATCTGCATCTGCTCGCCCGATTGTTCCGCTCGACCACCTGCGCCATGCGTTTTAGCGGAACGCTCCTGCTCGTTAGCAGACACGGGAGTATTCATGGAGAACCTCACTCACAAGAGCCACGAATATCATGCTATCGACCATTATCGGGAATACTTAAATAATGCGCAGTCAGCATACGGAACGCCATCTCTACGCTGCATGACATTGGTTCGTCATTTCCTCCCAATGATTATCTTGGACCACCTGCATCACCTCATCTATTCTCAACGTTCCATCACATAAGTGCCGGGCGCATCGGCAAGTGCCGGATACTGCTTGGTCGCAACCGGCCCAGACTTGACCAATTCGCCAGAAAGCGGCTTCATCCAGGCCATCCAGTCTTCCCACCAACTGCCAACGCGATGTTCAGCACGTTCATGCCAGCTTTCAGTCGTATCGTGAAGTTCGGTATTGCTGACTCTATATTCGCGCTTGGGTGGATTGACGATCGGATTGATGATACCGAGAATGTGGCCCGCGCTCGACAGCACATAGCGCTTGGGGCCGGTGACAAAATTATTAATGCGGAAGGTCGAGCGCCATGGCGCGATATGATCGTCTTCAGCTCCGACGGCATAGACCGGCTGGACGATCCGTGTCAAGTCGAGCTTTTCACCAGCGATCTCCAAGGCTTCCTTCTTGATCAGATTATTGTTCAAGTAGAACTCACGCAGATAATACTTGTGCATCTCGGCAGGCATGCGCGTGGTGTCCATGTTCCAATAGAGAATATCGAACGGCGGGGGAGTTTCGCCATACAGATAGCCATGCACAACGTAATGCCAGATCAGGCTATTGGAACGTAGCAGCCGGAAAGCTGTTGCCATCTGCTTGCCATCGAGATAGCCCTTCTCGTCCATTTTTTCCGCCAGAAACTTGTATGTGGTTTCATCGAGAAACACCTCGATGTCACCCGGCCTTTTATAATCGACCAGCGTGGTAAACAAGGTCAAACTGGCCAAAGGCACTTTTTCGGCGGGGTAATGCTTATTAGCCCAGGCTGCGTAGCAAGTCAGCGCCATACCGCCGATGCAGTAGCCGATGGCATGCGTCTTTTTCGAGCCACTGACGGAACATGCCACCTTGACGGCTTCGTTAACTCCATCTATCAGATAATCCTCGTAGGTGGTATTGCCCATCTCTGCCGGAGGATTTTTCCAACTGGTAATAAAGACGCTAAAACCTTGGTCAACTAAAAACTTGACCACGCTCTTCTTCGGCGTGAGATCGAGGACGTAGAACTTGTTGATCCATGGCGTAATGAAAACGATCGGCGTTTCGTACACCTTTTCGGTAGTTGGCGTGTAGTGGATCACCTCAAGCAGGTGGTTGCGAAATACCACCTTGCCCGGCGTGGTAGCCAGATTCACCCCGACGGTGAAATCATCAGGACCGGTCATGCGAACCGTACCCGCCTTAATATCCCCAAGGAAATTCTTGAAACCATCGAGAATACTCTTGCCATTGGTTTCAAAAGCCTTTTGAAGCGCTACCGGATTCGCCCACAAAAAGTTGGTCGGCGCCATGGTATTGAGCCATTTCCGCCACCAGAAAGCAGCACGGCGGCGATCCTTGCTGGACATGCTAGGCGTTTCGTAGAGCATGTCCTGCGTATGGTGAGTAAACAGCAGGTACCATTCCTTGGCGATATCCCACGAGGCTGAGTCCTCCCAGATGGGATCGGAGAAACGGGTATCGTCCAAGTGCGGCTTGATAAGATCTTCGCTCGGCAAACCCAGCGCGCGCCGCCATGTATGCCATTGCAGTTCCATCATGTCGTTTGACAAGTTGGACATCGACTCGGACATCTTCTGCGGATGCGTCAACCAAGCGAGTTGCGCCTGTATCAACGGCATCGCCATACCCATCGGGTCAACTTTGGTCTCAATTGCCTCATTGATGGTAGCCCAAGCTGTTTTGGACTTGGCAGGCACGAGTGCATTAGGGTTCTTGGTATTACTCATGGTTTGCTCCAGCCTGACTTGCGATTCAAGTCGTCTATGTTAAGTATATGTTAAAAATAGTCTTTGCGCCGGATAATGGCAACTATCTGTCGATACAAACTACCTAATGCAAGAAAACGGCTGCAGCGCGACCCGCAATTATTTCAGGCCTGCCACATTGCCCGATACGCGTGATGCTTAAGAATTTTAACTTTCTACTTGGGTTGGAATAAAAAGCGCCTACAGTTCCAGCATTTTTCTTTACGCCAGAGTTCTATCCGTTACCGACTCAAACAGACCATCATAGGATTGCAATTCCGGCTCTGCCAACATGTGAAGCAGCAATCAACCAGAAAACCTGCTTCCCCCATGCTTTGCCCCTACTATAATGAGGGTATACAATTTTTCACTATTTTCAGGGAGACAGCATGTTCAAACATATTCTGGTCCCCACCGACGGCTCTGAGTTGTCTAACGATACAGTAAAACGTGCAGTCCTCTTCGCAAAAGAAACAGGCGCAATAATCACCTTTTTCTTCGCCAAGCCCGGTTACCCCATTGCTTACTATGGGGAAGGAGCGCTTATAGACTTGACCACGCCGGAACAATTTACCGAAATGGCCAACAAGCAGGCTCAGAGGATTCTTTCTGCGGCTGAAAAATTAGCTGCTGAGGCAGAGGTTGAATGCAATTCGGTTAGCGTCAGCAATGACATTCCCTACGAAGCAATTATCGATGCCGCCAATACCGCCGGCTGTGATCTGATTTTCATGGCTTCGCATGGCCGACGCGGCATTAGCGGCTTCCTGCTTGGCAGTGAAACGCAAAAATTATTGACCCACACCAAGATTCCAGTATTGGTATATCGTTGATTTATGAAAAATATCTTAAATAACGGGGCAGAACACTTAGCCCTATGCTGGAGAAAAACGGCATTTCTGTCGTTCTTCGCTCTTGCCATCTTACCGGTTCATGCCTCCCAAATTGATGGCGCGCCACGCGTCCGCTCAGTAAACGGGATTCCTTTCACAAGCGGCGGGATCGGCATCAACGAACGTGAAGCCCTGCAAGCAGCGGCTGGAACATACAACCTGCGCCTGATGTTTTCCGAAGCCGGTAGCCATGCGCTGCTCGCCGATATTCAGGTACGTATTTTCACCCCCGCAGGAAAAATGCTTCTCGATGTCCGTAGCGAAGGGCCTCTGCTTTTCGTGCGACTACCGCCCGGTCATTACCGCATTGAAGCCGACCGTAACAACCAGCTTAATGCGGATAATGGGCGCAAGCATCGTATGGAAAAACGCATCAGCTTATCTCGCATGGCCACTCATTCCATCGCGTTCCAATGGCCACAGGGAGACAAGGCGGAATAAGGAGGGCCGGAGGCAGCCCCCCCGGTTGTCACATCTCCATCTTTCAATACCACGCCTATGCGCCTATCGGATATCTCAACCTGGGAACAATACGAACGGATTGCCACGGTTGCGCTTGCCCGTTTCGAGAATAAATTCCGTCTTTGCAAGTTCGACTACATCCATCCCACTCGACTACAGCCGAGTACGCCACGCAGATTCAAGGCAGATTATCCTGTCCCGGTCGCTTACGCCGAATGGGGCGACAGTAGCAATCCAACCCTGATCTGCATGGGCGGTATCGCCAATACTGCCATGCGCTTCAATTTTCTGGCCGACGAACTCTCGTCGAAAAATCGCTTCCATGTAGTATGCATGGATTGGCTGGGCAGGGGGACATCTGGCTGGCTGGCTGAGGAAAACCATTATTCGCTGGCGACTTGTATCGAGCAGTTGCATCAACTCATCCGGCGCCTGGACAAACCGGCAGTCTCGCTATTGGGGTCGTCACTCGGTGGAAGCGTTGCTATCGGTTTGATCGCGCGCCATGCTCGCCAAGTTGACCGCCTCATACTCAACGATATCGGCCCATTCATTCCCGTCAAGCGGAGGCAACGCCGTGCGCAGGCGCTGGCGAGACATTACGTTTTCCGTACCCCCCAGGAACTGTTGCACCGTGTTGGCGCCTCACAAAAAAACGATGGCCCGGTAAGCGACGCAGTGCGCTTGCACAATATTCACCACATGACGCGCTGGTCGGAGGTTGATGGCGGCCGCATCTATGTTCACGACCCAAGAGCCATGCAGGCGTTTCGCCAGGATGCGCAAAAAAGCTTGAGCCAATGGGTAGAGTGGGAACGCGTCAGTTGCCCCGTCCTGGTTATCCACGGCACGCAATCGGATGTGCTTTTCCCATGGACAATCGCGCGCCTGCGCAGAAACCATGACGTTACCGTGATGCATGTTCCCGATACCGGCCACACGCCGGTGTTATGCGACCCAAACCAGTTAGCCTTCATTGACGGTTGGTTGAACGGCGCTCAATGGTTCGGCAACGAATTGACGGTACTGCATGCGCCGACCTTATAGCCTTGGCCCTGACTCCGAAATTCGTTCAGACAGAAACCATCTCGGCAACAGGCTGTCGGTTGCTCGACTGGGTAACCTTGAACGCCACAAGCTTCGCGTTTTCGAGATTCAATCGGGTTGTACCGCCCAGCAACTGAAACATCATGCGCGCCACGCCCTTGCTGCTGACGATCAATGGCATCTCGGACAATCTCGGGAGAATATCGGACACCAAGGCATCATCTACCCTGGCGGCGAATTCCTGCTCGGATTCGCCTCCTGGAGGCGTTACTCCCGCTTGCAAGTCTGGCTCGGTTTCCGATACCGGCAGCCCGTTCCACTCTCCCAGCCTGCGTTCGTCAAGGCGCGGGCAAATTTCCATGGGCGCCGCATCGAATGCCGCGCTCAACAGCATTGCGCTTTGCCTGACCCGCAGCAAATCGCCGCAAAGAATAACGCCCGGACGCCAGGATTTCTGGCGTAGCGAGAGGCCCAGCCGAAAAACCTGTTCCAATCCCCGATCAGTGAGAGCTTCCACGCATTCCGCTCCGCATCGGCGTCCGGCCAAATTGGAAGGAACCTCGCCGTGCCGGATGAAGTAGACGGAAAATTGAGCCAACTCCTTGATTAAAGCAGCCGATGCAAAGTCTGAAGCCATGGCAAGCACCCAGGTAAATTGAGTATGCGATGCATTCTAACCAGAATTGTCCCCTTTCAATGCAACCACCCCACAAGCAAAACCGTGATTTAATCCAGTGTTCTTGAAGATTACGCACCTCCCTCATGGCTGAAGAGAAAAACCGCTGGTGGCGTCTGGTGTCAGCTTTGTTGCTGGCGCTGACGTTCGCCCTGGCGATGGCCTCGCTGCTCAATTACTACAAATTTCGCAACATCCTGGGCGAACTGGTGCGTGACAATGTCGCCGTGGCTGCCCAGGACATCGAGCAGAGCATTCGTCTGTCGCTCTCGCTGGGGCTGAGTTTGTCATCGATGCAAGCATTGCCTACACTCCTCGAGCGACAGGCCGGGATCGACCCTTCGATCATCTCTATCAAGGTCAGCGACACTTCCGGACGAATCCTCTACGCCGCGCCGCCGCAAGCCTCGGCTGCGCCGCTGCCGGAGTCCTGGCGCAAAGCAGCGCAACTTGTCAAGGCCGGCTTGTGGCAGGTAGAAGAGGAAAAGCAGCGCGTCGTCGGCTGGACTTTGCGCAATAATTTCGACCTGCCGGTCGGCTCGCTGACCATTCAGTACTCGACCCAGGATATCGATAGCGGGACGCAAGCCATTTTTGCGCCGCTGATGCAGCGCGCGTTGCTTGTCTTCGCGCTGGCAGCGCTATTTGGCGCCATTCTGGTGCGACTGGTCACGCACCTTGCCAAAAGGAATGGCCGCATGGCATGGTTGGCGACCTCCGCCATCATGCTGGTCACGATAGTCGCGCTGGCGACATTCTCGTGGCTGGCCGTACCGCTGTTCGAACACCATCTGCTTCCGGAGCTCAAGCAAAAGGCGCAGGTCATCGGCCAGGCTGAGGCTGCGCTGATCAATAAGGCGATGAGCCACGGCATTGCGCTCGATCAACTGTATGGCGTCGAGCAGAAACTTCAGCAAGACCTCGCGGAAAATGCCGGACTCGCCTTTATTTCGGTAATCGATATCAACGGACGCGCGCTTTTTCATGCTGCCAGAGAAAACCATCGAGAAGAAGCCGCTGCCATAGCCGTGCCACTCCAATCCGCAGGCAGTCTGCGCCTTGGCCTTGATCCTGCCTTTACCCAAAAGCTGGTGCGCGAACTGGCCATGGATATCGCCGTAGTTCTGATCGTGGCCTTCTTTTTCACTCTCGAACTGCTCGCCTACCTGTCCGCTTCTACCGGCAAATCAGCCGATCCGCTAAGTGCCAGCCGCGACATCCGCACCCCGGCATTCATCTTCTTTCTCAGCGAAGAACTGACTCGGCCGTTCTTGCCGAACTTCGTTGCCGGAGTCGCCGATGGCATGAGTTTTCTCCCGCACCATCTCGTGATTGGCTTGCCCATCATGCTTTTCATGCTGATCGTGGCCCTGAGCCAACCCTGGATGGGGGCGATCGGCCAACGCGCCGGACATAGGCAATTGTTGATCGCCGGCGCATGCGCCGCCATCGTAGGTTTTCTCGGCTGCGCCTGGTGCGCATCGATATATTCTTTCCTGCTGTGGCGCTCCGTTTGCGCCCTGGGATACGCGGCAATTTTTGTTTCCGCGCAGGGACATATTCTCGACAACACCGACCATTCCAACCGCTCTGCCGGATTTGCGCTTTTCGTCGGAGCAATCATGGTGGCGACGATTTGCGGGCCATCCATCGGCGGCATCCTCGCCGACAACATCGGACCGCGCACCACCTTCGCAGTGGCTGCCGCTCTGGCGGCGCTTGCCATACCGTTCATGTTGCGCCTAACCAAGCCAGACCGAACGCCGCAAGAATCGTCCGAAAACGCGGCACAGGTCGGTTTTGCCGACACCCTGCGATTGCTGCGCAACCGGCGCTTCGTTGCGCTGTGCCTGTGCGCCGCTGTTCCCGCCAAGATATTGCTGACGGGTTATTGTTTCTATCTGTTGCCGCTTTACGTGCTGTCAATCGGCAGCACTCAGGCCATGGCGGGCCGACTACTCATGATGTATGCCGTAATCATGGTATTGCTGATGCCTCTGGCGGCAAGGTACGCAGATCGGCGCAACCTCAGAGCAGTTTTTGTCGTGGCCGGTTTATCGCTTTCCGCATTGGGAGGATTGGCGGCAATGGGATTCCTCAACCTCTGGACTGGATTGCTGTTGGTCATTGGCCTGGGCTTCGGTCAGGCGTTGAGCATCACTTCGCAAAGCACGCTGGTCTCGTCTCTAACGCCGGAAGAAACAGCGTCCATGGGACACGGCGTGGTATATGGCGTGTATCGGCTTCTGGAACGGCTCGGCAATGCCATCGGCCCAATGCTGGCGGGAGCGCTGCTGGCTTGGTTCGGATTCCAGGTCGCGTTCGTCGCATTGGGAGGAATTGCGCTCATGGCGGCTATCGTCTTTTATCTGCTGGTCGCAAGAAACCTTTCCTCCGCAAGGAAGAGGGGAGAGACCGCATGAACAAGCTGAGAAGGCGACTCTGTCTCGCCCTCGCCGGACTCTGCGCCAGCCCTGTGCTGATGGCCGCGCCGCGCCGGAAGAAACGGATTTACATAATCACCTACCGCGGCAAAACCGATGTGGAGAAAGGTTTTCGCGATTACTTCGCGGAACGGGGGATCGCCATTGAATACATCGAGCGCGATCTCAACCAAAATATCGAACTCGTTCCAATGCTGCTCACCGAAATACGATCACTTAAACCCGATCTGGTATTCACCTGGGGAACAACCGTTACCCAAGCCTTTGCCGGAAAGTATGATGAAGTCGACCCGGCCCGGCACATTGCTGACATCCCGGTTGTATTCGCGATTGTCGCAGCGCCGATCGCTTCGCGGCTAACCCCCTCGCTGGCATCTTCAGGACGCAACCTCACCGGCGTTTACCATGTCGCGCCGACACTGGCGCAACTACGCGCCATCCAAGCCTATCGCGAATTCAAGCGGTTGGGCGTGCTGTATACGCCGACCGAGAGCAACTCGCGCGTAATCATTGCCGAACTCAAGACTCTCGGCACCAGCATGGGGATCGATATCGTCGATCATCCGTTCAAGCTAGATGCTTCAGGCAAGCCTGTCATCAGGGATGTGCCAGAAATATTGCAGGCCATCAAGAAGGCCGGGGCAGAATGGCTCTATCTGCCCCCCGACTCGTTTCTCGGCACCCATGCGCAACAACTGGTGATTCCTGCGGCCCATGCACTGGGACTGCCCACCTTTGCCGCAACCGAACAAATTATGGATGCCGGGGCGCTGGCCGGATTGGTCAGCCGCTATTACAGCATCGGACAATTTACCGCGTACAAAGCCGCGCAGATCCTGTTCGACGGACTATCGCCGGAACGGATTCCGATCGAGACTTTGACGCGCTATTCGTTCCTGATCCGCATGTCGGTGGCAAAGCAACTCAACCTGCTGCCGCCATTATCGATGTTTAACAGCGCTGAGTTTGTTGTGGAGAGAGATACCAACGACCGCAGAGAAAACTGACAAAGAAGCTGTCAAAAAATGTAGCGATCGCGGCCAAGACCGCGCAAGCCCAAGAGGATAAGCGCAGTCCCACAGGGATTTCTTTCAGGCATAATTTTCGCGCCCTTACTCGAAATTGGTCATACAGACACTGCCAGACCGAATGACTCAGATCGACCCACTGCGGCCTGATGACATACGGAAGTACTCTGGCAGCTTTCTGATCCACATGCAGCCATTACGATTTCAACTGACCATCTCTACCTCGGCCAAACGGTCGGTGGCCCAAAATCACGCATTAATGCGACGAACGTCCACTCGCAACTTCAACAAATACGAACTTCCGACCAAGAAAGGCCTGATAACATCAGCAATATTCAGATACTAAAGCTGCCAGGCAGGTTTTCTGGTCGATCGTTTAAGCCTTCACCACAGCTGCTGTTCAAGACGGCCGACCTGGCTTCGGGTTGTTCGCTTCGGATGATGGATTCCAGAGAGGGCATAGCAGTCTAAATCTTGACCCCCATCCGCCCGGTGTAGTCGATGCGGTTAAGCAGTATCCGCGGACCATCCCCGGAAAAATATTCGTCGACTGCCTTGCGCGCTCCCTCCCAGTGACCGTAATCGTCAATGATGATGCCCCCCTTTTTTTCCAGTAGCGGGAATAGATAGATCAGTTCATGCAGAGTCGATTCGTACCAATCCGTGTCGAGCCGTAACACGGCGATTCTCCTGGGGATGATTTTTGGAACGGTTTCCTCGACACGACCTCGGACGAGACGAAATTGATGGGATGGATATGGGACTGTGCCAATTACCTTTCGAACACCTTCCTCGGGTGCGACGTTCCAGACATTGGCGACATCCGGAATTTTGTCCAGTCCCTGTAGCAACTCAGCAGCTGGTCGGTTATATATGTCCTTGTCAAACTCGGTCGGTGGTGACATGCCTTCGAACGTGTCGTAGCCCCAGATTTCGCGATCTACTATGTTGAGTTGGAGCAGCGCCGTCGCCATCAGCAACAGGTTCCCGCCGCGCCATACACCGCATTCGACCAAGGCTCCCGGAATATTTGCTGACGTAACATAGCGCACAGCCTGCCAGGTGGAATACATTCGCTCAACTGAGACCTGGGTGTAGTCTTTGCACAGTAGTGCCGCCTGAATAAAGTCCTGTTCCAACTTTTCTTGCATTACCTGTACCTCCTGAATGATTGGCGACGCAGGTAAGTGCGTAGCATGAAAACTCCCGTACTCCCAGTGACTTTACCCATTCTTTCCCCGCAACAAATTATTCGTTTGTTGCCATCGATTGATTGTTTGTGTACGACTAATCCTGCATTGGAGTCATACAGTAAGGCTCAGCCCGATGCCCGTTTTAACCGACCTGCTAACCGACTGGCACCCGGCATGCGCAGCAAGGGCGAAGATTAAAACGAAGAGGGTTAGCAAGTTTTTATGAAACGCCTCCTGCATATTTCTTTCGGAGAGTATCGAAGGGATCGGCTTCAAATTGTAATCCAGAGGCGCCACAAAGTCGGCTATGGAGAAGTTTCGCCACCATCGGCTCCTGGCCGGGTACAACCCGTGGTCCTTTGCCGTTAGCCGACCTTCGGGTGGATGGCGGTGACACCACAGGCCGGAATTGGCCGATTGCAGACAATTTATTCCGTTTGACCCATTCCGACAATGCCAGTAATGACATTGGGATAACTTCTAGGGATTCAGCATCCTGGCAACACGAAAGCCGATGCTGTGGCTACGGTAATCGGCTAGGTTCTTGCCCCGATAGGCCGAACGCACAATGCGCGGCTTGAAGTCCCACGAACTGCCGCGCACGATGCGCTTGCCGCACCCGCCGTTAGTCCAGGCCTTGCCATCGTTCGGAGCATCCTCATAATTATCGTGGTAGCAATCCTCTACCCACTCCCAAACGTTGCCCAGCATGTCGCGCAGGCCGAAACGATTGGGCTGATAGCGCCCCACCGGGCTGGTGTGGGCCGCGCCATCCTGGCAATCGTGAACTTCCCATCTCCAGTCTGGATAACGCGCGACCAGGGAACGGTCTCCAACATTGGCGTAGCCGCAGGCGTTCGCCGGGTCGGCGCCCCAGTAACGCGCCGCGCTGGTTCCGGCGCGCGCGGCATATTCCCATTCGGACTCGGACAGCAGCCGGTATTCCTTGCCGGTCTCGGCTGAAAGCCACTTCACGTATTCCTTGGCGTCGTTCCAACTGACGCAGACGACAGGATGTGTATCGTTCTGGTCGAATCCGGGAACCAACCAACTGCGGTTATCGTCGAATACCCAATTTTTCTTACCAGGATCGTAACCAGAACAGCCTGCCGCTTTGTGCACGGTTTCCGATACGAATTTCGCGAATTGTCCCCGCGTTATCTCGTATTTTGCCACCGCGAAGGCTTTCGGAATAGTCACCAAATGCTGCGGCCCCTCGTCGTCGAAACGCTCCTTTTCGCTTGCCGGAGAGCCCATGGTGAAACTCCCGGCCGGCACCACCAGCATTTCCGGGCATTCCGCGCAATCGCGGAATTGCTTGCCCACCGACCAGGCTTCGACCGGAGCCGCCGTTTGTTGAGCCTGCGAAACATCGCCAGAGGAACGTTCGCGTCCGCGCTTAAGCCGGTTCAACATCAGCCGCGCCTCCGCCGCGTGGGCGCCATTCGGGAATTCATGCAGATAGGCCGTATAATCATCGGCATCGCGGCTATCCGCGATGCGATTCCAGTAGGTGAGTTCCAGCGCCGCCGGGTCGAGCCTTGGTGCTTGCGTAAGCCTCGCAATATTCGCCTGCGCCAATGCTGAAAAGCGGCCATTGGGATATTGCTGCAGGTAGGCGCGGAAGGCTTCCCCGCTATTCGCCTGCTGGGCGCCATTCCAGAATGTCAATTCAACCGTGGCAGGATCGGCCGCAACAGGCTGAATACCGGTTTGTGAGCTGCTTGTTGCAGGTACAGCGACGAAGTGAAAATCGCCATCCAGCGAACCGTATTTCCAGGGTTCCTGTTGCCCGCTAGTATTCTTCTTGACGTTCTGGTTTACCCTTTTCAGCAATCTTTCGATTTCATCCAGTGGATTGGCAAGCTCGACCAAAAGCGCTTCTGTAAAAGGGCTGTGTTTACCTTCACCATCGGAAGCAGTGTTGCCGTGCTTGGTGGCAAAAGAAATAAGCGTTCCGGAGGCTTCGACAGGAGGAGCGAGTCCGCGCGAACCGCCACGGGTGAAACTACGGGCAAGTGGGTTATCGCGGCAAGCATCGAAGAAAATGATTTTGACTTTGGCATTGCCCATGTCATCAATGATGTCGTCAAGCTTGATCATCTCACGCTTGAGATCACGCTCACTATGGGGTTTTGCATCAATGGGGACAAGATAGTTATAGCCGTTGACCTGTATGCCGTGTCCTGCATAGAACAGCAAAGCCACTTCCGCCTTTTCGGCCTTGTTGCCGAAGCGTTTCATGGCAGCATCCATGTCTGCCTTGGTCGCATTGACCTTGAGGTCTACATCGAAACCCAACCGCCTGAAGGATTCGGCAACTGCAGCGGCGTCGTTGCTGGGGTTTTCGAGCGCTCCCGATGGATAAGCGCTGTTGCCAACGACTAGAGCTACGCGACTTATCGCGTCAGAAATTGACGAGGGGCCTGCGGCATGAACCGTTATCGAAACAAGTAATAAAGATGCCAGCAGCGCTAGAATCGATTTCATTGGACAAAAGAACGAGTAATTGGCGCTATTCATGCGTCAGGAGTATGCAACCAAACGCAGGCCAAAACACTCAAAAAAGAAGATGACTAGAATTGCGAAATCCACGATCTGGATACAAGCACTTCCAGCAAATACCCCGGCCTACTTATCGACCTTGAAGCTATCTTTGGCCATGCTGGCCGTTGCAATGGCGGAATTTATTGTAGCCGTCCACACATCGGAGCCAACCGGACTCGACTTGGCCGCCTTGTCGATGATGGATGCGACATTATCGCGCGCTTCAGCGATCTGAGACTCTGTCACCTTGGTAAAGGCTTCCTGAGTCTGGGCGGAAATTTTATATACGCTATTAGAATAGTCAAATGCCTTCTTGACGTTCGGTTGTGCCAATGCGCTCTGCAAAACAAAGAACTCGGGCAAGTCTTTGGCACCAAGAACAGCCTTCGACTTGAGCGCGTTCTCTTCCACCATGGAACGCACAGTGCTCATATTGAGCGCAGTCAAGCGCTCGGCACTGGCAAACAAGGCATTGGCCTGGGCAAATAATGCATCGATACTTGATTTATTTGCATTTGCAAAGGTTTCGGTAGTATCAAACATAGTCATATCCTGGCAAGAATAATTCAAACACGGGATAACAACACACCACACTCCATGGCGCACCGCAATGTTTGGGCATTATATGATTGCGTCCCATCGTGTCAAGAATAAACAAGGCACCAAATATATCCTCTAATCCCGCGATTGATATTTACCCCTCAATAATGGAAATCCGTTTTCTACAGCCTCCCTCATAGGATACGTTGATCTTCGGATGGGGTTTGCTATCAATGACACAAAGCGTTCCGACACGAAAACCATCATGGGTTTTCAAGGTTACGCCGGCATAGGAACGGATTTCCGGGGGCCGGTCACGAGAGGGTTGTCGAAGAAACGCGAGGGCTTCCAGCGCATTCAGAACACACAAACACTCATTCCCGGCCACTTGGCAGGAAAGAGAACTGTACCCGCGCTTTGATCATTCCTGGCGTGGATTTGCTATATCATGCGCACCTTTGAGCGGTACTGGCTCGGTCGATATTGCCGGGGCAGGCGCGGTTTTGGAAGAAGGAATGGACGCAGGCTTCGCCCCTTCCTTGTGTTTTGGTTGGATCACGGCGCGCACGCGTGAATCCTTGCCTGGAACTACTGCAGCATTGGCGCTGGTACCACCGCTGACAATATAGCTTTCGGACTTGCCGTCATAGGAAACATATTGTCCTCGCACCTCGTCCAGTCCGCTCTTGAGATAGGCGCGAACGAACAATTCGCTCTTCTCGGCCTTGCCGTCATACTCAATGCGCTCAGCCCTACCATCGACGTATTCGTCCTTGCCTTCGCGCTTTTGGCGAAAACGCGCAAGGCCGCCCGAACCGCCGGTGGCGACTCCCTTCTGGAAACCTTCGCTATCCTGGGTGACAACCAGTTTTTCAGTCGTAATCATTAACGTGCCCTGAGTCAGGATCACGTTACCCTCGAAAACGTGAACCTTCTTCACGTCATCAACGGTGATTCGGTCAGCTTCGAGATTGACCGGCTTGTCGCGGTCGGCACGCTCAGCTTGCGCCGGCAATGCCAGGATAAGCGCAGCGACAAACGTGACGAGCTTGATATCGAGGAAGAGTCTAGCCTGGATGTCCATAATAATCAGATCAGTTCTTGTTGTGAATAAAAAAACCCTTGACACGGCCCAGGAGCTTGACCACATGCGTACGGTTGTCAGCCTCCAAGCCGGTGCCGGTGATGACGCTCTTTTCCTGTGTAATAGTCACAACGGCATCTGTCCTGGCCTGTTCGTCATCCGGAAATACGCGGAGTTTGGAGGTCACCAACGACAGTTCCGGGTGATCGGGCGTTGCCGCCCTCACCATGCGGACATCGCCATTAAGCGTCACCTCTTTGCCGTCCTTGCTAACCCACGCCGTTTGCGCAGTAAGCCGCGTCAATTGATCTTTCCCGAAATACGTCAGTTGCGGGGCCACCACATCCGTCGTATCGTCATCGGCGTAATGTAGCATTTTTTGCGCCGTCATTACGTGCTGCAACGCGCCTTCAGTATTGAAACGACGCACCGTAAACTTATCCACCACAAAGTCCGGATCGTGCCGGTTCTTGCCGCTTCGGCGACCATCGTCAACCAGGACAGCGCGCTCAAGCCAGAAGGTGAGTGCTGCCAGCAGCCCCAGCAATACCAGCGGAAAAATATTGGTGCTGTGGGTTCTCATGCGGGGGAAATGCCTGGGTGGGGAGCCAGATAAACAGACATCGCCGCATCCAGCTTGTTCTGGGCGCTCAGGATCAATTCGCAGACTTCACGCACCGCACCGCGTCCGGCTGGAAGGCTGGCAACATAAGCGACATGTTTTTTTACCAGCGCATGCCCATCCGGCACCGTCGCCGAGAAGCCGCAGGCACACAACAAGGGCAGATCGACAACATCGTCGCCCATATAGCCGACATCCCCGAAACCGAGGTCGAATTGGTCAAGCAAGCCGCGCATCGCTTCACGCTTGTCTTCAACTCCCTGTAGCAGCAAATCGATTCCCAGATTTTGCGCACGTAATTCGACCGCACGCGAACGTCGACCGGTAATAATAGCTAGGCGGACACCACATGCAGCTAGCATCTTCAGGCCATGGCCGTCCTGCGTATTGAATGCCTTGATTTCTTCGCCGCTGGCCGTGAAATATAAGCTGCCATCAGTAAGGACGCCGTCGACATCGAAAGCCATCAGCCTAATGTTGCGGGCATGGGCTAATGCATGCGAGGCACCAGGCTCTTGCATGGCTAAACCACCTTGGCGCGGAACAGGTCGTGCATGTTGAGCGCGCCGCAAAGCGCGCCGCTAGCATCGACCACCAGCAACTGGTTGATGCGGTACTGTTCCATCATTTGTACCGCCTCGACAGCAAGCTGGTCTAGCATGATGGTGCGCGGTCCGCGCGTCATCACCTGCCCAACGCAACTGGTGCGCAGGTCGCCAATCCGCTCCAGGGAACGGCGCAAATCACCGTCAGTAAGAATGCCAATAAGGCTACCATCCGCGGCACATACCGATGTCATGCCCCTGCCGCCGCGCGAAATGGCGAGAATGGCTTCGACCACGGCGGTATCCTCGCGGACTTGAGGCACCTCATCCGCCCGGCACATTACGTCACTAACATGAGTAAGCAGGCGCCGGCCCAGCGTACCGCCGGGATGCGAGCGGGCAAAATCATCCGGCCCGAAACCACGCGCATCCAGCAGCGCCACTGCCAAGGCATCTCCCAGCGCCAGGGCAGCCGTGGTGCTAGCGGTTGGAGCGAGGTTGAGCGGGCAGGCTTCTTCTTTCACCCAGGCGTTAAGGTGGATATCCGCTTCGCGCGCCAGGCTCGACTCCACGTTGCCGGTAATTGCAATCAGCTTTCCGCCCTGGCGCTTGATCAGCGGCACGATGGTAAGCAATTCGTCGTTTTCGCCAGAATTGGAAATAGCGATCAACACATCATCGCGGGTAATCAAGCCAAGGTCGCCATGCACAGCCTCGGCAGCATGCACGAAATAGGCCGGTGTGCCGGTACTCGACAAGGTCGAGGCAATCTTGCGAGCAACGTGTCCGGACTTGCCAATGCCGCAGACGATCACACGGCCGCTACAGCCGAGGACAAGTTCGACTGCCTGCACAAATTCGTCACCCAGCCGGTCGCCCAGGCTGACGATCGCCTCAGCCTCGATCCGCAATACGCGGCGGGCCATATCCAGCGAACGCATATTTGCCGAGGCGACAGCGACTTTCCTGGATTCTTCGGTAGATAGGGATTGGTTCATGCGATCTATGCAGTTATGATTACACTAGATTATAACAAACCGCATCTTCTCATAACGCTTGCCATGGCCACACCCTTGGAACTGGTTTTATTGTTGCTAGCTTCCGCCGTATTGGTGGTGGTTCTGTTTCGTTCATTCAATCTGCCCCCCGTAATAGGCTATCTGCTGGTTGGCACGCTCCTAGGACCGTTTGTCCTCAACCTGATGGACGATTCGTCTGGAACTCACCATCTCGCCGAATTCGGCGTGGTGTTCCTGATGTTTACCATTGGCCTCGAGTTCTCCCTGTCGCGCCTGTTCAGCATGAAACGCCTTGTTTTCGGACTGGGACTGGGACAGGTGTTGCTGACCATGTCGGCAGTGCTTCTATTGAGCTGGCTGATAGGGCTGTCATGGCAAGGCGGGCTGGCGCTCGGCGGCGCCCTGGCAATGTCATCGACGGCTATAGCAAGCAAGCTTTTGGCGGAACGCGCGGAACTCAATTCGGCGCATGGCCGCCAAATTATGGGAGTGCTGCTATTTCAGGACATTGCCGTCGTGCCGCTCCTGATCCTGTTGCCGGCGCTGGCCGGCCATGCCGAATCCCTGCCGCAGACCCTGCTGATCGAATCACTCAAAGCTGTTCTGGTGCTCGGCATAGTGCTGTTTCCCGGGCAGCGTCTGATGCGCGCGTGGTTTACTTTCGTTGCGCGGCGCAAATCAGCCGAGCTGTTCATGCTCAATGTGTTGCTGATTACGCTCGGACTATCCTATCTGACGGAATTGGCCGGACTATCACTGGCACTGGGAGCATTCCTGGCTGGCATGCTGATATCGGAAACCGAGTATCGCTTTCTGGTCGAGGAGGACATCAAGCCATTTCGCGACGTGCTGCTCGGACTGTTCTTCATTACGGTCGGCATGTACCTCGACCCAAGCCTGATCTTCCGCCATTTCCTGTTGGTAGTCGGGGTGCTGATCGGATTGATGGCAATCAAACTATTCATGGTCATCGGCCTGGCCCGTTTGTTTGGGGCTACCCCCGGCGTCGCCTTGCGCACGGGATTATGGCTTTGCGCAGGCGGCGAATTTGGTTTTGTGCTGTTGCAACTGGTACTCAAAGAAGGTCTGGCCAGCCCTGGGATCACCCAGGTAGTGCTGGCAGCAGTTGTCCTTTCGCTTTTGCTGGCACCACTGTTGGCCAACTTCAGCGACAAGATCGTACTGCGCTTTGTTGCTTCGGAGTGGCTGCAACGATCAATGGCCCTGACCGAAATAGCCGCACGCACCATGACCAGCGAGAAGCATGCCATTCTCTGCGGCTATGGTCGAAATGGACAACATGTCGCCCATTTTCTCGAACAGGAGAATGTCTCTCATGTGGCAATCGATCTCGACCCGGAACGGGTTCGCATCGCTGCCGCTGCCGGCGAATCGGTAGTGCTCGGAGATGCCTCGCGCCGCGAGACCTTGATGGCGGCAGGCATTCAACGCGCCAACGTGATCATAGTCACCTCCTCGGACGCGCACCTGGTGCTACGTGTATTGCACCATGCCCGTACACTACGGCCAGGGCTGCCGGTTGTGGTACGGGCAGCCGACGAAGCCGACGTGGAGCGATTCACTGCGGCAGGCGCGTTCGAAGTCATCCCCGAGGCGCTGGAATCCAGTTTAATGCTGGCCACCCACGCGCTGGCGTTGCTCGGCATACCGATGCACCGCATCATCAAGCGCTTGCGCGCGCTACGCGAGCAGCGTTACGTGCTGTTGCGCGGATTCTTTCATGGCAGTTCGGATGTCTCCGATCAACTGAGCGACGCGCAACAGCCTCGATTGCATCCGATAGTAATAACGGAGGGCGCCCATGCCATCGGCCACACACTAGGCGAACTGGACTTGGCAGCTTTGGGCGCAAAAGTCCGGGCAATCCGCCGCCGCGGTATTCGCGGCGGCGAGCCGAGTCCGGAAACCAGGCTTGAGGTTGGCGACGTGGTTGTCTTGCTTGGCGTTCCTACGATATTGGTGAAAGCCGAAAAGCTGCTGCTGCTGGGAATACAGTCAAAGAATGTCGAAGGCTAGCAAAAACGGGAAAAACTCATAGGAGCACAGGAAGCACCCATCAGAAAGAAGCGCAGACAATGTACTGCTCTCCATCGACGACAGAGGCCGCAGCTACTGCAGAGCTGCCACGGCCAGCGCCCGCTGATGCCATCGACATGACAGAACCGCTGGCCGTATTGCCATCATCCATGACCACATCGATCTGCTTGGCGTAACGGCCAAGGACTCCGTCCATGCAGACAAAAAACGAACCTCGCATGCCTGCAATCCATGGCGCGGACACTCCCGCAGAATTAATTCCACTTTCAACACCGATGCGGCCGCCATCGGCATTACGTGGAAGATAATTGGCGTCATTGATATCAATCGGCCCGGTAAGCAGATTCGCCTTGCGCACATGCTGCCAGAAGACATAACTTTCTTCAGCCACCGAAGTCGAGTTCCAGTTGCCGTCAATACGACCATTGTTGGGCGCGCATAATCCTGCTGCCAACGGTGTACAGGCAGTGACTGTAGCGCTGGATCCAAACGCCGCAGCCAGTTGCGCCTGTGACTGATCGCCAGGGAGAACCCTAAAACGATCCTGATAGCCAGATACGATGGCTGAGACAGTACGAAAATCGTTAATCATGTTCTTTACTTTAGCGCTATTGATCAATTCCTGCCCCTTCATTACACCAGCTAGCAGCAGGCCAATGATAACGAGCACAATCGCGATCTCAACCAAAGTAAAACCCTTTTGTTTGCGCGGCATTAGCATTTGCTGCCCCAAGCTCATGATAAGAAGCAATAATTATCGCAATAATGCTGGCTTTTGTCTCCGAGAAATGCCGACCGCTGTTTAGTTGCTAGTATTCTAGAATCAGGATCGGGCACTAGTACCCTAGAACCAAGAACGGACACTAGTCTTTCAGCCAAACTGAAACGCCATTAGCCCGGATCGATTCGATCATCTGTCTGGTATCAGGAAGGATGCAGGCATTAGTTAGGTCCAACACGGAAATTCTTTCGTTCAGTGCAATTGATGCCTGCCGAATGGCCTCAGGAGTAACATCCCCTTCTATGACAAAACGATCATCCTTGGCGTAACAATAGAACGCCTCATGTCGGGATAGCAAATCACTCAATGCCTGAATCGGAACAATTGGCGTCTTGGCATAGGCGCCGCCAATGCAATACCCTTTTTCAATAGGGGCAACACCTTTAATAAGCAAATCAATCTTCCAGGGACCAAGATAAACCTGCGGGAACATAGAAACAGTTTCAGCCTCGAGCGCATGCAGCAACGCACAGGTTTCTTCCATCAGATCTGGTGGGGGCAGTAACTCGATCCTTGCTCCACCCGACGAAACATCAATCAGTTCGCAGGATATTTCCAGGGACTGCCCCATAATCAATGTCTGGCCAGCAACAGGCCGGATAAACGTATATCTGTGCGCATTACGCTTCTCGATAAACATCATTTCGTCCTATTACGGTTTCAGACTGGATATTTCAGGGAAATAGCCAAGATTCATGCTGGAATCAAGCATGCGCCGTGTTAAATGAATATATGGTAGCCCAAGCCTATTGATCAGCCAAGCAAGCGTAATAATGTCATGGAATTGATATCGCTGCCACCGTTCTCAAGCCAGCATATTGGCGCGTATTGATCGGCAATGGTCCGCGACCGCAAGCAGTGAGGCAAAAGATCAACAATTATGTGAGTCACCGCACAAATCGTCTAGCGATGCTTGCGGACAGCAGCTCACAGTTTTAATTGTGTCCTCTGCGCCACCACTGTCATCAAAACAAGTTCTTGACGAATTTTTCGACGTCTTCAAGGATGGCGGTGATATCCTCAGGCTGCAGGTTAAACATCCTGGCATATGTCATCAATTCGGGGTCATCTAGCCACGCTACGGCTGCAACCCTCTCCATGTGCCTGACCAGGAGATTGGAAAAACCAACTACCAGCAATCCCTTTGCGCATTGCCGCAAGTAATCCGTGTCATGGTGGCGCAGCGCGAATTCGATGAAAGGCAGCGGGAAATTCCAGCGCTTCAGCAGTTCTGCGCCAAAAATGGTGTGATGTAAAGCCAGTATCTCGCGGATTTCGTCGTTGCCCGGCAGATTTTTTTTCAAGGACATATCTTGCAGAATATTCAGCAGTAACAGCTTGCCAATGTCGTGCAATAAGCCCAAGGTGAAATAGTCTTCCGAGTTCGAAAGAATAATTTTCCCGGCGATTTTTTCAGCACAATAGCCGGTCGCCAGCGCATGTTCCCATTCCTCGCGCAAGATATCGTTGAGTGCTGGCATGTGCGAACTGAAAAGCTCCTTGGTCGTAAGCGCCATGGTGCAATGGCTAGCTTCGAGGAAACCGATGCGCATGATGGCTTCGTGTAGCGTGTGACAGCGCCCCGAGGTCATGTAATAAGGGGAATTGGAAATGCCGATGAGCTTGGTCGTCAGCGCCGGATCGAGTTTGACGGCATCGCAGATGAGATCGACGGAGGCTTCACCGCTGTTAAGGATTTCCTGGATTTTCAAGGCGACGCTCGGCAGCATCAGCGAACCCAGGTCTCCTGCTTTCATGCGCCGAGCGATCTCGTCAATCGGACGGATGCCATCCGCCGTCTCTTGCTCAGCCCCCTCCGGGGTCGCGGGCGCTGGCTCCGGCGCCACTCCAAGGAGCTTGCTAACCTTGCTCAACAGGGCATGTTTTTCAAACGGCTTGCAGATGTAATCATTGGCGCCATGCCGGATAGCGGTGACGACGCTCATCTTGTCGGATCGGGCGGTCACCATCAGGAAAGGGATACCGCAGGTCCGGTTGCTGCTACGGATATCCTGCAACAAATCCGCCCCTGTCCGCGAGGGCAGGTTCCAATCAGAAATCACCAGTTTGCATGATTCTGTCTGCAGAAAATCCCCCGCCATCCGGCAACTGCTCACCTTTACCGCTTTGTGGTCCGGGAAATTTCTGGTCAATAGAGCCTCAATGGCGAACGCTACGTTTTGGTCGTCCTCAACGACCAGGATATTCTTTTCTGGATTCATGTGGGTCCCTTGGTTCCGAGTAATTCGGCCAGCTTGGCCCGGAAGGCGCGTGGGCTGAAGGGCTTGGTCAGGTATTCGTCAGCGCCTGCGGCGCTGGCCGCTTCCTGATCCCGTTTCTGACCGAACGCGGTCAGGATGATAATATAGATGCCACGGGTTGTTTCGTCAGACTTAAGCATTCGGCATACTTGGTAACCATCCAGTTTCGGCATGCCCACATCGAGAATCATCAGGTCGGGCATGAAAAGACGGGTGCGTCCCAGAGCCTGCTCGCCATTCTGAACGAGTTCAAGATCAAACCCCAACTTATCGACGACATAGCTGACCGATTCAAGAATGAACGGCTCGTCGTCGCAAACCAGAACTTTCATTTAACCTGCCTTTACGTTAGCGCTGTCCTGTTTGTCGAGAGCAGCTGACAACTCCGCCTCGGTCAGCATGCCGAGTTCGATCAGCACCTCGCCCAGTTTCTTGCGCGGCTGATTGAGTTCAGGCAGGGCGACACAGAAGGTCGAGCCCTTGCCGAGCATGCTCTCGACTCCAAGCAACCCTTGATAGTGTTCGACAATGTCCTTGCAGATGCTAAGCCCCAGGCCAGTGCCATCGTGGTGGCGCTGTTGAGAATTGTCGACCTGATAGAAACGATCAAAAACACGACCTACTTCCTCGGGTGGGATGCCAATGCCGGTATCGCTGATGGCGATCTGGATCATTCGTTGCGAAGAATAATGAGAGTCCACCAGTCGAAGCCCAACTTCGACCCCGCCGCTCTCGGTAAATTTCAGGGCATTGGAAAGCAGGTTGTCGATGACCTGGCGAATACGGTCGGGTTCCGCTTCGGTCATCATGGTGTCTGCTTCAGTGTTGAGAACCAGCGTCAAGCCCTTTTCGTTGTAGGCGCCGGAAAAGAGATTCAGCGTTTCCTCTGCGATTTCGACGACATTGATCATCTCGTCATTCCAGACAATTTTCCCGGAATCGATTTTCTGCAGGTCGAGAATGTCTGAAATCAGCCGCGACAGACGATCGCTCTCGCTGTTGATGATCGACAAGTAACGTTTCTGGGTCTCTATGGAATGTTCGCCCACATTGTCCAGCATGATTTCGGCGAAGGACTTGATCGATGTCAGCGGCGTCCGCAATTCGTGGGAAACGATAGAAATGAAGTCGGACTTCACCTGATTGAGCCGCGTGAGATCCCGGTTGGCGTTTTCAAGCTGGCCCGTCCGCTCACGCACCTTCTTTTCCAGGCTGGTTTTCAACGCCTCCAGATCCTCGTTCTTGCGACGAATTTCCTCCTGGGCCTGTTTGCGTTCGGAAATATCGCGCACTGTGATCACGACGCCAAGCGGTATGTGATTGCGCAGGAAAGCGACAGACATCTCGACATCGATGCGATGCCCGCTCTGGTGTTCCAGTATGGTTTCATAGCAGGTATCGAATACCTCGCCGGCAATGCGACGGCGATGTTTGACCATGATCGCTTCGCGTATGCTCGGGTGAAAGGCTGGTGTAAAGTCCGCCCAAGCCAGTATTTCCTCCGCGGAACGACCGAGGAGATTACAGATGGCCTTGTTGACAAAGGAAAACCGAAGGTTTTCGATAATCATCATGCCCTGGCCCATGTCCGATAGGCTGGTCACTAGGGCTTGATATAACGCATTCTTTTTATACGCCGCCACCCCGCCGACGTGGTCAGAAGGAAGGAAATGGTGGTGATCGGCAGATGGAGTGACGCTCATCGATTTCGTTATGGCGCTAGCCTAGTTATTGATTATTCAGGCTATCGTGGATGCCGAAGGGCGTCAATAAGTGTTTACCCTAGTACATCTACCCGTGATGGTAGTTATTGGGCAGCAGTAGAAACGCCCTGGGGATACCGCACATCGGACAGCAGGCTGAATCCCTTTTTGACTTCTGAGTGGGATGAAACTAGGCCACCTCAATTACTCATGCCACATCTCCATGGCACTCGGAACACTTGCCAACAACCAACAAGTTGCCTGCTTTTACCCAAGCTCACCAGCAAGAGGTTTGAGTGTCAGGGATGGTGGGAGATTTACCCCGCCATCTGTACCGGGATTTTGTTCTTCTTGTTCATGATGCGGTTGCGCGCATCGACGTGGATTATGTCAGGCTCGAATTTTTCGAGTTCGATTTCATCGTAGCTGGCAAAGGTGGCGATGATCAACAGGTCGCCCGGCGCCGCCTTGCGCGCCGCCGCGCCGTTATCTGCGGAGGTATCATCCAGCAACTGGTCGCGATGGCGGATCACGTTGCAGATGTAATCCGGCAGATTCCAGTGGCGCGCCACGAGGTACCCTTGGGCCAATGGCCAGGTCGAGCGAATGAACCGAACGATCAAGGATGCAACGGTAAAACGCTACCACGATCAATCCCACGATCAACTCAAGTCCCCCCTACAGACGTTCTTGATGGCCTATAACTTCGCGAGAAGACTGAAAACGTTGAAGGGCTTGTCCCCTTACGAATTCATCTGCAAAGCATGGACAAATGAGCCCGACAGATTCAAAATCAATCCAGTCCAGCACACCGTGGGACTAAACATCTAAATCGACGCCAAACATCTTCTCCGACGTCACTGTATTCCAGAATGCTACCGTCGTCGAACTGAATTTGCAGCGTCCGGGCGCGGAGGTCGTAGCCAATGGCGCGCAGCTTGCCTGAACTGATTTTTTTCATTTCCATCTTGATACCTTGGCAAAAAGTATCAAAATTGATTCAGGCAATAGCGGCTGACTATCTTCCATTAATCAGCATTCGGATCAGGCTTTCTTGTTGATCACCTTGGCTACCTTGGCCAACGCCGCCTCGTCGATCACTCCGGTCAGGTAAAGCATCACCAGCATGCCGGTCGATTTGGGAAGATTGCGACCGTTTTCGTAGCGGCTGCCGCCGCTTTGCGTGACGCCGAAACGGGTCCAGAACTGATGCTGGTTCTCGCCGCGCGCCAGGCGCACTTCAACGAGATTGGACAATGTGGGCTTAGGCTGTTTTTTGGAAGGCTTGATGGTTTTCGGCATTTTTGGCTCCTGAAAAGCTTTATTTTATCTCTGTGCTGGAAATCATGCATGACGAGATTTTTCGTTGCGCGCAGATTTCATTGCGGTATGCTTGCGCTCCCTCAATAACCGAGATGAAACTCCATGTGGTTCCGCAATCTCCGCATTTATCGCTTGTCTCCTGACTGGAGCAAAGACGCCAAGCAACTCAACGCCCAACTGGCGAGACGCCCTTTGAACCGCTGCGGCAGCTTCGACATGCTGAGCCGAGGCTGGGTCTGCCCTAAGGGTGGCGATTTCATCCATGCCATCAATGGTCAATGGCTGATCTCTCTCGGGATCGAGCAGAAGCTGCTGCCGGCCACCGTCATCCGCCAAGCGACGCAGGAACGCGTCGCGCAAATCGAGGCCGATCAGGATCGCAAGATCCAACGCAAGGAAATGCGCGACCTGCGTGACGCCGTCTCGCAGGAATTGCTGCCCAAGGCCTTCACCTGTCGCCGCGCCACCCAGGCATGGATAGACCCCAAACATGACTGGCTCGTGGTCGATGCAGGTTCCGATGCCAAGGCCGACGAATTCACCGAGGCTTTCCTGAAGTCTGCCGACAGCACCAATCTGCGGCCGCTGCAAACAGAATTGTCCCCATCGTCGGCCATGACCGAGTGGCTTGCGTCAGGGGAATCGCCCGTGGGTTTCAGCATCGATGACAACCTGGAACTGCGCAACGCCGCATCGGGCCAATCGGCCATCCGTTATGTGCGTCACGCGCTCGAAGGCAAGGAAATCCGGCAGTACATCGCCGACGGCAAGATCACCACCAAACTCGGGGTAACCTGGAACGACCGCGTATCGTTCGTCCTCACCGACAAATTGCAGATCAAACGAGTGGCTTTTCTCGATATTCTCAGGCAGGAAGCGGAACAGTCGGCCCAGGATGCGGACGAACAGTTCGACGCGAATTTTGCCTTGATGACGGGAGAGCTTGCCCAGATGTTTGATGACCTGCTTGTCGCCCTTGGGGGAGAAGCCAAGTCAGGCGGGTGACCCAATCCTCCTATTGAGTATCGGTTAGTCACGTCTTGAGGCAGCACTGTTTAAGGCAGTGGGCGATCTGGCCGAAATCGAATTGCTGTAGTAAACGTTCGATATATTCAGCGAGTATGGGCGTGTTCTCGGCAAGTTGCGGCAACTGGCCTTCGATGGCTTCAGCGTCCAGTTGCAGTGCGGCCTTGATCAAGGGCTCGCGCAATTCCGGAGGCAGGCTTGCGGCTTCAAGGCAGGCCGCTTCCGGATCCACTGGCTTGGCATGGGCAGTGGCTGGAGATTCCTCGTAAAGGAACTGAATGGGGATAAGGCGGACGATCTTGGCAAAGAGCTGGTCGATGTGGATCGGCTTGAACAGGATATCATTACAGCCTGCCTCCAAGATGGCCGGCTGTTCCTCTGTGAAAACGCTTGCCGTCAGCGCCAGAATAGGCACGCTCGCGCCTCCAGACAGACTGCGGATGCTGCGTGTGGCGTCGAGTCCATTCATGACCGGCATGCGGATATCCATCAGGATCAGGTCGGGATGAAATTCACGGAATAGATGCACGGCCTCTTCGCCATTCTTGACGATCCGCACGTCAATCCCAGGCAATCTGAGCAGGCGTTCGATCAGCTTCTGACTATCCGGGTCATCCTCGGCAACCAGGATGCGCCAGAACGATTGCCCCGGCGCCAGACCGAGAATGGTTTGCGCCTGCGCCGGCTGGTCGGGTATTTCATCCGCTTCGGCCGGTTCCAGCGGGATTTCCAGCCAGAAACAAGACCCCCTTCCTGACGCGCTCCCCAGACCGATATGCCCACCCAGCATTTCAACAAATTTCCGGGTAATAGCCAGCCCCAGCCCAGTCCCTTTGGCATTGGTCAGATTTTCGCCTTGGACAAAGGGATCGAAAATGCTGCCTTGTTGCGATTCCGGAATGCCTGAGCCGGTGTCCTGAACCTCAAAACGCAGGAGTTTCATCTCCGGGGCCGAGAGATTGAGCCGAACCTCGCCGGTGGCAGTGAATTGATGGCATTACCGAGAAGATTGATCAGTACCTGACGCAACTTGATGGCGTCGGAATGAACGAATTGCGGCACTTCGCCGCGCACGGCGAAGTCCAGTCGCAAGTTCTTTTCCTCTGCACGTCGTCGCATCAACTCGACTGTCCCCGAACACAGATGGTGAAGATCGAAAGCAGTTTTGCTCAGGCCCATCTTGCCAGCCTCGATCTTAGACAGATCGAGCACATCGTTAATCATTGAAAGCAGATGTTCGCCGCTGCGGTTGATGATGCCGAGCTGCTCGCGATGATCGGCGGAAACTCCGGCATCTTTGGCCATCAGTTGCGAGAAACCGAGAATGGCGTTAAGCGGCGTGCGCAATTCGTGCGACATGCGAGCGAGGAAATTGCTTTTGGCGAGGTTGGCGGCTTCGGCCCGGACCTTCGCGTCTTCGAGTTCGGCAGTGCGTTCGGCCACGCGCCGCTCGAGGTCCGCAGCGTGCTGCTGTAGTGCCTCGTGGAGCTGGCGAATTTCGTCCTCCGTCTGCTTGCGCGTGGTAATGTCTTCCACAGTACCCACACAACGCCGCTGGGTTCCATCCGCAGTGAATTCCAAATCCGCCTGCGCGTGCAACCAGCGAATCTTTGCGTTGGCCAAGAAACGATACTCGATGTCAAAACGCTTACCTTTCAGTAGTTCCTGCCAGGCCAGGTCTACGGCGTCCCAGTCCTCCGGGTAGACCTGCTGTAGGAGGGCTTCGCGATTGAGGCGAGTCTCCGCACTGACACCAAGGATGCGATAAGTTTCCGGTGAACAGCGCAGCTCGTTCTCTGCAAGTTCAAGCACCCAACTACCGACTCGTGCAATTGCCTGGGCCCGAGTAAGGTCCGCTTCGCGTGCTCGAACTTCGGCGGTGCAGCGCGCGACAAGTTCTTCAAGCTCGTTTGCATGAACCTGCGCCTCGACCATAAGTTTCGCCAAGTAGGCCAGCAGCAGGCTGAAGAGAATGCCGAGCGCAGTTTCAAGCGAGAACCCGAGGGGATCGCCCCAGCCTTTGACGGGCATGACGCTCAGTGTCCAGACCGAATTGGGCACCTGCAAGGTATGCACTACCGGTTCGATCAGAGCCGCGGCTGCGGAAGCTGCTATGGTTTGCTTTGTTCCGAGGTCCGGGTGAATACGCCAGAGTTCATAAGCGTAGCCTTGTTCCGTCAATTTGGTCACACCGGCGGCTCGAAGCATTTCGGAAACGGGAATGACAACCAAGATAAAACCCCAGAAATCATGTTTCCCTCCGGCGTCGCGCAGGAACACTGGCATGCGCCCGACTAAACCGACTCCGCCCTGAATAAGATTAACCGGGCCAGCAAGTGTCAGCTTTTCGCTATCGCGAGCGAGAATGCTTTCTTTTTTTTGCGCCGGATCCTGCAGCAAGTTTAAACCGAGAGCCTTTTCGTTGCCGGCCAGGGGGACGACGCTGCGGATAATGCCGCCGGGCGCCAATGCGAGTTCCGACACACCCGGATACAAAGGCAGCATCTCAGCGGTAACTCCTTCGAAATCAGGAATACTGCCTTTATCTTGGCGCACCAAGGTGGCGAGCGCATTGGCGGCAGTCAGATCCCCCTGGATATTGCGCTCGATCGACGCCGCATAGTCGCTCGCCACATTGGCAGCGGTCGCCCGCGTTTCTTGAAGACGATAGGTTTCGACGCGCCAAATCAGGCCCGCAGCAACTACAGCGGCGAGCAAGCCAACGGCGAACGCCACCAGTGGAGGAATGTACAGTCGACGTGGAAGTGTATTGAGCAACGACTTGATGACTTGCTCCCATTCCAGTCACAAGAGGAACTACGGACACAACGCTACTCTTTCGGGAAACGACAGGCAAAAAGTCTATGCATCACAGCTGTCGATCTAACACCGCATTGATGTCAGTATTTCATCTAAACGAATATCGGACAAGGACTCGAACCAAGCGTTCGAATTTAGACCAGCCGGAATGACCGCTATTGACTATTGACATAACCATGCAGTCGATCTACGTTGAACTGTGTGTCTAGACAAGGGTCGCTACGGGCTGCGGCCATTTCCCCGACTGGTTCACCTTGCGGATCACAATGATTCAGTCCATCGAAAATAAGTTCCGTCCTATAGCAGTTTTGCGACTTCGGCAACCTGCACCAGCATCCGAGCACGATTTTCCGGCGTTGTCGTTGGCACTTCGCCAAAGTAGCGGTGGCCAACAAGCTCCAGCGCACAGAAACGGAATATGCCGTCATCGATGGTCTGCCCCATGCTGCGATGCATGCCACAATCGGCATAGTAGGACTCGGGTGCGCCGTGAGTGCTGATGATCATGACCTTCTTACCCTCCAGCAAGCCCTTGAGGCCTTCTGCGTCCACCGAATATGCAAAACCGAGAGAAAATACGCGGTCGATGTAGCCCTTGGTCATCGCCGGCATCGATGCCCACCAAACCGGGAAGATAAAGGTAATGGCATCCGCCCAGCGGATATGGTCCTGTTCGGTCTTGACGTCGGCCGTCACTTTACCCTTCTGCAGCGCCTCGAAATCGGCGCCCTTGAGCACGGAATCAAACCTCATCGCGTAAAGGTCGCGCACGATCACCTCGTCGCCTCGGGCGAGCAGTACCCTGGAAAGCGCTTCGAGGATCGCATGGTTGAAGCTGGCAGGATTGGGATGGGAATAGATGATGAGTTGCTTCATGTCATGCTCCTTGAGGTATAGATGGAAAAGTATTCAGCCAGTGAGTATTGCCGACATGATGATTCCGGTCAATCCAAGTTGATCACTCCCATTATTTCCTAGTTCATTGCATGCGATGTTCCGACAAAGATGGAACTATCTTAGGTTATTATTGTCTTTTTGTTGCATTGCATCATTTGTTTTAAATCAAGGAGTAGTTATGTTGTTGCAAGAAACCACGCAAGTAGTTGTCACTCAATCAAAACCGAACGCCAAGGCTGCCATTGGCCCGCGAAGGCCAATCAATCTAGCCTTGCAAGGGGGCGGTGCGCACGGTGCGTTTACCTGGGGCGTACTGGACTATTTGCTGGAGAAAAACCAGTTCGATATTGAAGGCATCAGCGGCACCAGTGCTGGCGCCATGAATGCTATCGCGCTGGCTCAAGGCTATCTGGACGGCGGCGCCAAGGGCGCGCGCAAGGCTTTGCGCCGTTTCTGGGAGGAAGTCGCACATCGTAATCCATTGAGGAGCTTGCCCAGCCTGCCGGGCGATTCGGCGCCGGCGCCAATGAAGCTGTTCACCCTGCTATCGCAAGTATTATCCCCCGAACAATGGAACCCATCGGACATCAATCCATTGCGCGACATCATTGACGAACAATTCGACTTTGAAGCCTTGGCCACCGAAAGCAAGCTCAAGTTGTTCATCGCGGCGACGCATGCCAACTCGGGCAAGCTGCGTCTGTTCCGCAACAAGGAATTGACGCGCGAGGCCTTGCTGGCGTCCGCTTGTCTGCCGACCTTGCACAAGGCGATTTACATTGACGGCGAGCCCTATTGGGATGGCGGCTTTAGCGCCAATCCAGCAATCTATCCGTTGTATTTCGAATGCGACTGCAACGACATCCTGCTGGTATTGCTTTCGCCGATATTCCACAAGACCGATCCGGAGTCAGCGGCGGAAATCAAGTTGCGCGCCATGGACATCGGCTTCAATGCCGCTTTCCTGCGCGAAATGAGCAGCTTTGCGCGACTAATGGATTTTTTCGAAGGCAAGGCTTCCCCAACCGGCGAACTGGAGCGCCGTACCATAGATACGCGCTTTCATTTGATTGAAGCTGAAGAATTCCTGGGCGAACTGGCTAGCGGCAGCCGACTGAATGCCAAGGCTGATTTCTTCGAACGCCTGTTCAAGCATGGCCGCAAGAAGGCAGCAAAATGGGCCAAGGATTGCATGGCAAACGTAGGCTTGAAGGGCACAGACTTGGCTCTATTCGCAGCTTGACGCAATTGGCCAACTGACCAACGATAGCACTGGTACGCAACTAATCGGTTTGAACCAAGCCGCCTTTGCTACTCAACGTTCCCGTTCATATTTGCGACCGGAAACCCCATAGATACTAGGGATCGTGCGAAGGTCGCCCTTCGCACGAAATCGCGGAACCGCGCCAGTGTTGGCGCTCCGGGCAGATGTGAAAAAGGCCAGAGATTAGTCTGGCCTTGGTGTTACTGGTGGAGAAGAGGAGGATCGAACTCCCGACCTCCGCATTGCGAACGCGGCGCTCTCCCAGCTGAGCTACTTCCCCAAAATCGAGGGCGCAGTATACCAAAATCCAGCCAGGGCGGAAGTAATGTGATCTGGCTCAGGCCAGCCTGACCTCTCTTAGGCTGCACTTCGTAACACCCAAGGGGGTGCGAATTACCAAGGGATAGATGGCGCCAAGAAACTGGCCGAAACTAGCGATGTTATAACCGACTACCGTGCCTTCCACTTCACCTATGAACACCCGGCGGCCCGTGATGAACCCAAGCTTCATCGCCTTCTGTACGGCATACTCGACCAAGCTCGAAGAAACTTTTCGGGAGGTCCAGCCTGTACGTTCGCCTATGATCAATCCTAACGCGGCCATTTTCTTTGCCTCCTATCAGAGCATTAACCCTTTGATATGGTTAACGGCCAACTATGGGAAACGTTTAAGAATTCGGCCCAGATAATTCTGCGACCCGAGACCTATTCAACCGTTACTAAGCATAATTTGAGCCACAGGCAGCACGTCTCAGGCGATCTACAATCGCCAGCCATTCTTGCGATTCGGGCAAAGCATCGATCAGAATCAAGTCGTAACCTGCCTCGTCCAGGGTACGCAGCGTTGCGTAGAAAGCATGGGCATAGGCGGCGGCATCGCTCGGTGCCGTGTGCCAGTGCAGGCGGGTATCGATAAATGGTTGCGGCGATAGCGACAGCACGGCGATGCGCTTGCCGGTCGTCAATGCGGCGCGGGCTTCAACCGCAAGGAGCGTGGCGGTTTCGACTACACGTAGTAGCGTGCGTGGCGCATAGTGCGCTTCGAGCGAACCCGAGACGCGCGGGGCGATGCCGACGGCAGGAGAGGTTTGCATCGATGCGCCAATGACACGGGCGATATCGGCGGCAGTAATTGCCCCTGGTCTCAAAATGGTGGCTACGCCGCGCGAAAGATCGAGAATGGTCGATTCGATGCCGACCGGGCATGCCCCGCCGTCAAGCACCAGCGGCACGGCGTTACCCAATTCGGTGCGCACATGTTCCGCGGTGGTAGGGCTGATGCGGCCAAAACGGTTGGCCGAGGGGCCAGCAATGCCCCCATTGAAGGCATGCAGGAGTTCTAGCGCCAGTGGATGCCCGGGTATGCGCAAGCCGACGGTATTTTGGCCGCCGGTGATGATGTCCGGCACTTGTGGCTGTTTTTTCAGAATCAACGTTAGCGGACCGGGCCAGAAGGCTTGCGCCAGTTTAATCGCCTCGGCTGGCGTCTCGCTGGCCCAGTCGTCGAGATGCGTAATATCGGGCAGATGCACAATCAGCGGATGATCGGCTGGGCGGCCTTTGGCGGCAAATATCTTTGCCACCGCCACCGGATTGCGCGCATCGGCGCCGAGGCCATAGACGGTTTCGGTCGGGAAGGCGACCAGTTCTCCCGCCTTCAGCAGCGCGACAGCCCGTGATATTTCAGAGTGCATCAAGGCAAATCGGGCAGCTTTTTCGCTAATACCTTTTCGGTCTGGCTTCGGCGGAAATCCGTCAGTTTCTGCGCCAATTCAGCGTCGTTCAAGGCGAGCATGGCGATGGCGAACAGCGCGGCATTGGTGGCGCCAGCCTCGCCAATGGCAAAAGTGGCGACGGGTATGCCGGCCGGCATTTGCACCATGGAAAGCAGCGAGTCGAGGCCTTGCAGGTGCTTGGAAGGCATGGGTACCGCCAGCACCGGGAGCGCGGTCTTGGCCGCCAGCACGCCGGCCAGGTGTGCCGCGCCGCCGGCCGCGCCGATCAACACCTTGATACCGCGCCCAGAGGCGCTAGCGGCATAATCGAGCGCCGCATCGGGCGAACGGTGCGCCGACAGAACCTTGGCCTCGTAGGGAACGCCGAAATTCTTCAACGTTTCCGCCGCCAGCCGCATCACCGGCCAGTCGCTGTCCGATCCCATGACGATGCCGACTAAAGGATGTTTGACCATGCTTTTCTCCTATTTTTCCGCTGCCCGTTCGGCGGCCTCGATGGTGTTGGCCAGCAGCATGGTGATGGTCATCGGCCCGACGCCACCAGGCACCGGCGTGATCAAACCGGCGACTTCCTTGGCCGATTCGAAATCGACGTCGCCGCAGAGCTTGCCGCCCTGTTCGGGAGGCAGGCGGTTGATGCCGACATCGATGACGGTGGCGCCCGGCTTGATCATGTCGCCGGTAATCATTTTGGCGCGGCCGATCGCCGCCACCAGAATGTCGGCGCGGCGCGTATGGAAGGCAAGGTCGCGCGTCTGCGAATGGCAGATGGTGACGGTGCAACTGGCCTGCATCAGCAGCATGGCCATTGGCTTGCCGACGATGTTGCTACGGCCGACGATCACCGCCTCGGCGCCCTTGAGCTGAACGTTTTCGCTCCTGAGCATTTCCATGATGCCGTAGGGGGTGCAGGGAATGAAGCGTGGCTGGCCTTGCACCAGCGCGCCGACATTCTCGGCGTGGAAACCGTCGGCATCCTTTTCCGCATCGATGGCCTCGAGCACCGCGTCGGTATCGAACTGTTTCGGCAGCGGCAGTTGCACCAGAATGCCATGCACCGTTGGATCGGCATTGAGCTGGGCGATGCGAGCGAACACCACGGCGGGATCGACATCGGCCGGATAGACGTCCTTGAGCGAGCGCATGCCGATTTTTTCGCAGGCCGCCGCCTTGTTGCGCACATAGACGGCCGAGGCCGGGTCTTCGCCGACCAGGATTACCGCCAGACAGGGCGTCACGCCCAGCAGTTTGAGCGCTTCGGCGCGTTCGGCAAGGCGTCCGCGCACCTTGGCGGAGAGGGCGTTGCCATCGAGAATGCGGGCTGTGGTCATGGGTTTCAATTGCGGTAGGTTTGCTTCGGCGGCACAACACCGCTGACGAGAAAGCGGAATTATCCGGAGAACGGGGACAGCAGTCCAGCCCGGATATAATCCACGCTATTGCAGTAGCCCGATTTGTCCAACTGACCAACACCAGGAGAAACCATGACTACCATCACCGTGGTCAGAAAAAACGGTGAAGTCGCCATCGCCGCCGACGCCCTCACCACTTTCGGCGATACGCGGCTGCCACGCGCCTACAAGGGCGAGCACGAAAAAATCCTGAAGCTGCATGGCTCGCTCATCGGCATTTGCGGCAGTTCGGCGCACCATCTGGCGCTGGTCAGCACGCTGGCGAAAATGGATGATGTTCGCCTGGGATCGCGCATGGAAGTGTTTGAAACCTTCCGTCGCCTGCACCCGATCCTCAAGGAACACGCCTACCTGAATCCGAAAGAGGAAGACGACGATCCTTACGAATCCTCACAGATTACGGCGCTGATCGCCAACTCGAGCGGCGTGTACGGTGTGTACTCCTATCGCGAGGTATTCGAGTTCGACCGCTTCTGGAGCATCGGCTCCGGCAGGGATTTCGCGCTTGGGGCAATGTTCGCCACTTACGAAAAACCCGTCAGCGCCGCCGAAATCGCGGAGATTGGTGTGTCCGCCGGAATCGAGTTCGATACCGCGTCCGGCCCCCCCATAGTCGTCCAGACCGTCAAGCTGGTCTTGGAACAATCTTGACTGCTGTTGCCGACATTGAAACCGAAATGCTGGTCCTGGGTGCCGGGCCGGGCGGCTATTCTGCCGCCTTCCGCAGCGCCGACCTGGGCATGCAGACGCTGCTGGTCGAGCGTCATGCCACGCTTGGCGGCGTTTGCCTGAATGTCGGCTGTATCCCCTCTAAGACATTGTTGCACGTAGCTGAAACCATGGAAGCCGCCACACATTGCGGCGAACTCGGCGTCAGCTTCGGCGCTCCACGGATAGACCTGGAAAAGCTGCGTGCGCATAAAGCCAGAATCGTCGGCAAACTGACTGCCGGTCTAGCAGGCATGGCGAAAGCACGCAAGGTACAGATGGTGCATGGCGTCGGGCGTTTTCTCGATCCGAACCATCTCGCCGTCGAAACCGCAGACGGCCGCAAGGTCATACGGTTCAGCAAAGCCATCATCGCTACTGGCAGCCAAGCGATGAAACTGCCTTTCCTGCCGCAAGACCCGCGCATTGTCGATGCCACCGGCGCGCTGGAGCTGCCCTTTTTGCCGCAACGGATGCTGGTCATCGGCGGCGGCATCGGCGGCCTGGAAATGGCAACGCTGTATTCGGCGCTAGGCGCTTCAAGCGGAACGCGCATCAGCGTAGTCGAGATGCTCGATCGTCTGATGTCCAGTGTCGACCGCGATCTGGTCAGAATATGGGAAAAACGTCAGCGCTTCGAGCGCATCCTGCTCAAGACCAGGGTGATAGCGGTCGAGGCGAAGCCGGATGGCTTGTGGGTAAGTTTCGAAGGCGCGGCAGCCCCCGTCGAACCCCAGTGCTACGACATGATCCTGGTTTCCGCCGGACGCGCGCCGAATGGCAAGCAACTGGATGCTAATTTAGCCGGAGTGACGGTCGATGAACGTGGTTTCATTCCGATCGACCGGCAAATGCGTACCAATTTGCCGCACATTTTTGCCGTCGGCGACATCGCCGGCCAGCCGATGCTGGCGCACAAGGCAACGCATCAGGGGCATGTCGCCGCCGAGGCCGCAGCCGAAAAGGAAACAGCGTTCGACGCCGGCGTGATTCCGTCGGTGGCCTACACCAACCCGGAAATCGCTTGGGTCGGGCTGACCGAAGATCAGTGCAAGGAACAGGATATTGGCTACAAGAAGGGGGTTTTTCCCTGGGCCGCTTCCGGCCGCGCAATTGCCATGGGCGCGGATTACGGTTCCACCAAGTTGCTGTTCAACAAGGAAACGCTCCATATCATCGGCGGCGGCATCGTCGGTCCGCACGCAGGCGACCTGATTGCCGAGGTGGCGTTGGCGATTAAAATGCGTTGCACCACCGCCGATATCGGCAAGACCATCCACCCGCACCCGACGCTGGCAGAAAGCATCGGCATGGCCGCCGATGCGGTCGAAGGCGTATGCACCGATCTGTTGCCAGTGCGAAATAAATAAGGAAAAAATACCATGACCCAGGATGAACTCAAGCAAGCCGCCGCCTGCGCAGCGATGGCCTATGTGGTGGAAGGCGCCGTCGTCGGCGTCGGCACCGGTTCGACGGCCAATTTTTTCATCGACGAACTGGCGAAGATCCGAGAGCGCATCCCCGGCGCGGTGGCCAGTTCCGAAACAACGGCGAAGCGCCTGGTCGGGTACGGCATCCGCGTCTTTGACCTCAACGAGATCGGCGACGGTCTCGAAATGCCGGTCTATGTCGACGGCGCCGACGAGATCACGAAAATGCTGGCGATGATCAAGGGCGGCGGTGGCGCGCTGACCCGCGAAAAGATCGTGGCAGCGGTGGCAAAGAAATTCGTCTGCGTCTGCGACCAGAGCAAGCTGGTGCCTGTCTTGGGAAAATTTCCGTTGCCGGTCGAAGTCATCCCCATGGCGCGCGCCTACGTCACCCGCGAACTACAAAAACTGGGCGGGCTACCGAAGCTGCGCGAAGACTTCGTCACCGACAACGGCAACATCATCCTCGATGTGCATGGGCTGAACATCGAGAACCCGACGACGTTGGAAAACCGCATCAACCAGATTGTCGGTGTCGTTTGCAACGGACTGTTTGCCCAACGCGGGGCCGACGTGTTACTGCTAGCGACAAGCGAGGGCGTGCGCCTACTCGAACGCTGAAAACCGGGAGTTACCTCGCGGGCGGCACGTAACCGGAAATGCGGTCGGCGCCGTCGCCAAAGAAATGCTTCTGCATCTGCTCAGACAGGTACTGGCGAGCATGAATATCGGCCAGATTCAACCGGTTTTCGTTGATCAGCATGGTTTGCAGGCGCACCCACTGCTGCCAGGCTTCCTTCGAGACATTCTCGAAAACGCGCTTGCCCAGTTCGCCGGGCATCGGCGGTAAATCGAGACCTTCAGCCTCGCGGCCCAGTTTGATGCAATTCACCATGCGAGACATGAGCGTTCCTTTCTGGTTTGTAAGGCAACAATTTTATCGAATCGGCGCACAGACCTAAAGCTTCTTCACCAGCACTTTGGAACGCCGTTGATAGTTGTACAGTTCGCGCTTGGCGCGGGGCAAGGCATCCAGCCCTTCCTCGGAAAAACCGCGTTCGATGAACCAGTGGGCGGTGCGGGTGGTTAGCACGAATAGGCGTTTCAGCTTCAGCTTGCGCGAGCACTTTTCGATCAGCTTGAGCAACTGGTCGCCATAACCGGCGCGACGGTATTCCGGCATAACGGCGAGGCAAGCTAGTTCGGCCATTTTTTCCCGGGCTTCGGCGCTTCCATCGAGGGCATTGCCAGTGAAGGGGTAAAGCGCCGCGCAGCCGACGATGACGCCGTCGAGGTCAAGCACAGAGAAACGCGAAATTTCCATCTCCAACCGTTCGCGACCGCGCTTGACCAGCGTGCCGTCCTCTTCGAGCGGCTCGATCAGTGCCAGAATCGCGCCGACATCCTCGATAGTGGCCTCGCGCAACCGCACCAACGGCGTGCGCGTCATAACCGTGCCGACACCGGCGCGGGTGAAGAATTCGATCAACATTGCGCCGTCGGCTCTGCTGTCGATGAAATGGACACGGCCCACGCCGGTACGGCAAGCGCGGATGGCGTAAGGCAACACCCGTTCCACTTCAGGCGCCTGCGGAATATTGCGGGCTTGCTGGTCTTCCGCGTCATCCGCGGTGATGGCCTCGATCAGCCTGCCTTTCTTGTCAGCAACACCGGGCGCGGGACAGAGGTAAATCAGCTTGTCCGCCTGGAGTGCGACGGCAACCGTTTCGGCCACCTCTTCCCAGGCAAGATTGAAGATTTCGCCGGTCGGCGAGACGCCGAGCGGAGTAATCAACACCACGTTTTGCTGATCGAGGTCAGCCTTGATTTCCTCGGCAAGAATTTTCCGCACTGCGCCGGTGTATTGGTAATCGATACCCTCGACCACACCGACCGGCTTGGCAGTGATGAAATTGCCACCGGTCACCCGCATGTAGGCACCCGCCATCGGAGTGTTCGGCAAACCCTGCGAAAGCTGCGCCTCGATCTCGATGCGCGCCACGCCCATGGCGCTTTTCACGCATTCCAGCGTCTCACCGTCGGTTATCCGCAAGCCTTTGTGGTAGCGCGGCATCAACCCGCGCCGCCGGATCTCGGCGTCGATCTGCGGGCGAGCGCCATGCACCAGCACCAGGCGGATGCCGAGGCTTTCCAGCAGGTTGAAATCCTGCGCCAATGGATGCATGGCGTTACTTTCCAGCAACTCGCCGCCGAAGGCAACGACAAAGGTGCGTCCGCGAAAAGCGTAGATGTAGGGGGCGGCCTGGCGTACCCAGGCGACGAAGTTAGGTGTCGATTGCATGGGGAACGGTACGGTTTAAGGTTCTAGGGATCGATCTTGCCATTATCGAGCATATTTTCGAGTTGTTCACACAAGGTGCGCAACACCTTGATCCGCGCATGATACTTGTCATTGGCTTCGATCAGTACCCAGGGCGCGATTTCCGTGCTGCTGCGGTCGATCATGTCGCATACGGCATATTGGTAAGCATCCCATTTCTCGCGGTTGCGCCAATCCTCTTCGGTGATTTTGAATCGCTTGAATTGCGTTTGTTCGCGTTCCTGAAAGCGTTTCAGTTGCTCTTCCTTGGAGATCGCCAGCCAGAATTTGACCACAATCGAGCCGTGGCGCACCAGTTGTTCCTCGAAATCGTTGATTTCGGCATAGGCCCGCATCCAGTCGGCCTCGCTGCAAAATCCCTCGACACGCTCGACCAACACGCGGCCATACCAGGAACGATCGAAGATCGCCACGCCACCCCAGCGCGGCAGTCGCCGCCAGAAACGCCACAGGTAGGGTTGGGCGCGTTCCTCCTCGGTTGGCGCGGCAATCGGAGTAATCTGGTACTGACGCGCATCGAGCGCGCCGGTGATGCGGCGGATGCTGCCACCCTTACCGGCGGCATCCGGGCCTTCCATCAAAGTGATGAGCGAACGCTTCCGGAAGCGCGGGTCGCGGCACAACAGGCTGAGCCGCCCCTGCCAGCGTTCCAGTTCGCCCTGGAACTTCTTTTTCGATAGAGACTTGCCCAGGTCGAGCTGGTTGATCAGGTTGCGCTTATCGAGTTCCTGATGCAGCGGCGCGGCATAGACGCGCCGCTGTGTGTCGCTGACCCAGGCCAGTCGTTTTTTCATCGCCTCGACCAGCAGCTTGCCGACGGTCAGGGCGCGATAGCGTTCGTCGCTGCCGTCGATGACAACCCACGGCGCCTGGCCGGTGCTGGTATGGCGCAACATATGCTCGGCCACTTTGCGGTATTTGCCGTAGTCTTGATAATGCCGCCAGTCTTCGGTGGTGACGCGCCAGCGGGTCTTCGGGTCTTTTTCCAGCGACTTGAGGCGCGCTTTCTGCGCTTCACGGGTGAGGTGGAACCAGAACTTGATGACCAATACGCCCTCATCCGCCAGCATTTTCTCGAAACGCTGAATTTCCTCGATGCACTGGTCTAGCTCGGCCTGCTTGATTTCTCCGCGCACGCGCTGTGAAATCGGCGCAGAGTACCAGGAGCCGAACAGAATGCCGATCTTGCCCTTGGGTGGCAGCGCCCGCCAGTAGCGCCACATGGGTGGCCGCTCCAACTCTTCTTCCGACGGCATGGGAAAGGCGTGCGTCTCGATGTGGCGCGGATCCATCCACTCGTTGAGCAGATTGACGGTTTCGCCCTTGCCCGCGCCATCGATGCCGTTGACCACAACCACCACGGAGAACCGCGCCGCCTGCTTAACATCGTATTGCGTGTTCAGCAGTTCGGCGCGAAGGGACGGCGTCTCCTTGTCGTAGGTCTTCTTGTCGATCTTGTGTCCAAGTTCAGCCGATTCGAACATTTGGCCATCCTCCTGCGGGTGCTTACATATCGCCCCATAACGTCATGATCGCCGCCAGTGCGGCCAGCCCCGCCGTCTCCGTGCGCAAGATGCGCGGCCCTAGCGAGATCGGCCGAAAACCCGACAGTTTCGCCAGTTGTTCCTCGCCTTGGTCGAATCCGCCTTCCGGACCGATTAGCAGCGTTAGCCGTTTCCCGGCCATATCCGCTTGCGCCGCCAGCGCGGATAGCTGGATACCCCCATCCGGCGCAAGCAGTAACCGCGATTCAGCGTCGTCGTTCGATAGCTGCGCCAGATATTGGGGTAGTTCCATGATCGGCATGATATTCGGCACGCGATTGCGACCGCACTGCTCGCAAGCGGCTATCGCCACTTGCTGCCAGTGACCGACGCGTTTGTCGGCACGTTTGCCTGCCAGCCGAACCACGCTGCGTTTGGACTGCAACGGTTGAATCGCCGTTACGCCAAGCTCAACCGCCTTTTGCGCTACCCAGTCCATCTTGTCGCCGGTGGGCAATGCCTGCGCCAGCGTTACCGCCAGGGGCGGTTCACGCTCGACATCACGCCAGGCATCCAGCGCAACATGCACCTGTTGGCCATCGTTGCCAGCATTTCGTCCAACTTCCACAATCCGCCCAGGGTATTCGCCGCCGGTTCCATCGAAAAGCACCAGTTCCGCACCTACGCGCAAGCGCAGCACCTTTAGCGCATGATGGGCCGCTTCCGGCGGAAGGATTACGGCGCAGCCATTTGCGCATACCCCAGGAGCATCGGGGCAATAAAAACGTGATATCATTTTTTAATTATATTTCATTGGGTTATAAACACACAAATTTCTCAATGGCGCCGGGGAATACTCGACGTAGGCCTTGGGCAAAATACTGATTTTTGCCCAAAAACACAGGGGGAATCCCCTATCAAGAAGTGTTTATCGGGGCAGTTACAACGGCTGAGCAATCCCGGCTACACTTCAAAAGTCGAAAGAATTGCTTGATAATGTTCCTTCCAGTAGTACTCATTATTTAAATTTGGTAGTACTATTGGCAGAGTAACGCTAGCACGAGTGTGGTTATTCATAACCAAGCCGTCATTCCGACTCACGAGATAAGTGCAGAGGAAAAGTTACAACAGGGTTATGAATTAAAGTTGCGCTGGAACACTAAACTGTGTTTAGGTTCCGTAATTGTTGGTTCGGTTTATGTTTCTTGAGAACGACAATATCCGGGATAGAGTGTGTGCTTTGAAAACTGCAATATCCTGGATTACCTTGCCGGTCTCACGAGCGTTATCGCTAATGGCGGAAAAATAAAAGACGTCATGGCATTACATTGAAAATAACCAAGGGAGAAGAGTGGTATGGCTGAGCATCCTGGAGTAGCAATTTCTAATGCGGCTGGAGTTGGCGGACAGCGTCCTTCGCCACATAACAAGGTGGTTTCCGCCGCCGAGGCCGTACGGCTCATCTGCGATGGGGACACGGTAGCCACCGGAGGCTTTGTTGGCATCGGTTTTGCCGAAAACCTCGCCGTTGCGCTGGAGCAGCGCTTCCTCGAAAGCGATAATGACGCAGAAGCGCTAGCCACAGGATACGGCAAGCCCCGCAACCTGACCCTGCTCTATGCTGCTGGGCAAGGCGACGGCAAAGAAAAGGGCTTGAACCATTTGGGTCATGAAGGCCTGATCAAGCGCGTCATCGGCGGTCACTGGGGCCTAGTACCCAAGCTCCAGAAATTGGCGATTGCCAACAAAATTGAGGGCTACAACCTGCCCCAGGGCGTTATTTCCCAGCTTTTCCGCGACTGCGCCGCGGGCAAACCCGGTCTCCTGACCACTGTCGGCCTAGGCACCTTTGTCGATCCGCGCTTTGGCGGCGGCAAAATCAATGAGTGTACCAAGGAAGACATCGTCGAAGTGATGAAGATCGGCGGCAAGGAATATCTCTTCTACAAAGCGCACCCGGTCAATGTGGCCATGATCCGCGGCACGACCGCCGACCCTTATGGCAACATCACCATGGAAAGGGAGGCTCTGACGCTCGAAGTTCTAGCAATCGCCTTGGCCGCGCACAACAGTGGCGGCATTGTGATTGTCCAGGTCGAGCGCATCGCTGAGCGCGGCACGTTGAATCCGCGCCAAGTCAAAATTCCTGGCATGTTGGTGGACTGTGTTGTGGTTGCCGAAAAACCGGAATACCACATGCAGACGTTCATCACGTCGTACAGTGCTGCCTTCTCTGGCGAATGTCGGGTACCGCTGTCGTCGATCCCGCCGATGCCGATGGACGAGCGCAAGCTCATCGCCCGCCGCGCTGCGCTCGAACTCAAACCGAACAGCGTGGTTAATCTTGGTATCGGCATGCCGGAAGGCGTTGCCGCAGTTGCCGCAGAAGAAAAGATTCTCGACCTGATGACACTGACCGCCGAACCCGGCGTGATTGGCGGTGTTCCCGCAGGTGGCCTGAATTTTGGCGCAGCGACTAATCCCGAAGCAATCATCGACCAACCTTACCAGTTCGACTTCTATGACGGCGGCGGACTCGACGCGGCCTTCCTCGGTCTAGCGCAGGCGGACAAACAGGGCAACCTGAACGTCAGCAAATTCGGCCCGCGTCTTGCCGGTGCCGGCGGCTTCATCAATATCAGCCAGAACGCCAAGAAGGTCGTATTCGTCGGCACATTTACCGCCGGCGGCCTGGAAGTAGCCGTGAAGGACGGCAAGCTGGTTATCGTTCAGGAAGGCAATACCAGCAAGTTCATCGACGAAGTCGAGCACCGCACTTTCAGCGGCGACTATGCCAACCAATGCGGACTGCCTGTACTTTACGTCACTGAGCGTTGCGTATTCCGGCTGGTTCCTGAAGGACTGGAACTCATCGAAATTGCCCCGGGGGTTGATATCAACAAGGACATCCTGGGACAAATGAGCTTCAAGCCGAACATCAGCCCGAACCTCAAGCTCATGGATGATCGCATTTTCAAGACCCAGCCGATGAACCTGCGGCCCGATATTCTGAAGATCCCGCTTGAACAGCGCCTGACGCTGGATACTGAAAGGAACGTGTTCTTCGTCAACTTCGAGGGACTGGATATCAAATCCTCCGCAGAAATCCAGGAGATCAAGACCCTCGTTGAAGAACGTCTGAAGCCGATAGGCGCCAAAGTTCCGGCCGTGGTCAACTACGACAACTTCTCGATTTATCCGGAACTGCTGGATGAATATGTGGCAATGGTAGGCTTCCTGGTCGAGAATTATTACGGCCGCGTGACGCGCTACACCAGTCACGCATTCATGCGCAGCCAACTCGGCCGGGTTCTGAAAGACCGCGCCATTCAGGACGAAGCTACGTTATACTCGAGTTCAGAGGAGGCTCTGGCCAACCTCGGTGACACCACCGCAAAGAAATAAGGCGGATTTAGTTTTTTATACATAAGGAAGGAGATACAAATATGGCATTTCTCATATGTTTATTGTCACTATGCGCCTTGATGTTCATAGCCTACAAGGGCTTTAGCGTCATCATGTTTGCGCCGGTGTGCGCCATGGGTGCGGTG